>ERZ824600.2036-NODE-2036-length-22638-cov-4.249657_pt1 | contig 22638 bp, 17 predicted proteins | sample MGYA00519933_ERZ824600 | MGnify/ENA primary metagenome ERZ824600 (study PRJEB31778, sample SAMEA3449178) | human gut metagenome | biome: human gut; feature: human-associated habitat; material: faeces | place: United Kingdom | collected 2010/2012 ... | reverse complement strand
TTCCGAATATTGTAACAATGTTTTGTGTTTTCCTCAATGTTGTATTAAATCTTGCTCTGGTATTCGGGTTTGGACCTATACCATCTCTCGGAGTTATAGGTTTGGCAATTGCAAGTCTTTTGGTTCGTTATTTTATGGGCTTTGCTTTATTAATATATTGTTATATTAATATGTCATTTCGAAATTATGAAGAAAAAGGTTATTATAAAAGTATGGTGAAAATAGGTATGCCTATTTCACTGGCTGTTCTTGTTGAATTTGTTGCATTTAACAGTATTGCTATAATTATGGGCAGAGTGTCTGGTGTTTATGCCGCAGCTCAAAATTTAGTTTGTACATTAACAACCATATCTTTTATGGTTCCGTTTGCGATTTCAAATTCGATTGCGGTAAAGGTTGGTTTTGCTAACGGCGCAAAAAATTCTTATGATTTGAAAAAATACTCTTTTGTAGGAACGATTATGTCTGTTGGCTTTATGCTATGCAGTGCAATAATTTTCTGGTCTTTTTCAAGATGTATTGTAGGTATATTTACTGTAGATAATAAATTATTTGAAATTGCAATTCCTGTTATGTGTATATTAGGAGTGTTTCAAATATTTGACGGTTTGCAGATTGCACTTGCTGGCATTTGTAAAGGTATTAAGCAGACAAATATTGTTTTATTTGCCAATTTTGTAGCATACTGGTGTGTTGCAATCCCGTTAGGTTATACTTTAGCTTTTCACTTTGGACTGAATCTAAGAGGTTTTTGGCTGGGACTTGTTGTGGCTGCAGTATTATTATGTGCAATAATGCTTTTCAAATTGAAAAATTATTTTAAGCTTGAATACGAAAAACAAGAACTATAATAAGTTCTTGTTCATTTTTTTTCGGGGTATTTGTATAGGTTTTTCAATGTATTAATTAAAATACAAAGAATAAAAGTGTAAACATGCATCCTAATGAAGCCGCACTGAATACAAACCATGTGTGCATTACTGGATGCTGATAAGACCAAATTTCTTTAATTGTGCTGGTTGCATTAGTAAGAGTCTGCATATAAATTTCTCCCATAAACTGTTTTGTATATATCTATTGTCTACATTTATGAAAAAACAACATCACCTATTTGGTTGATTATTAATTTAGTTTAGCTTATTATTGTTTTATGCGAAATGTTGAATTATTGATGCCGGCCGGCAATTTAGAAAAGTTGGAATACGCTGTCAGGTATGGTGCTGATGCAGTTTATCTCGGCGTAGTTGATTTTAGCTTAAGGGCTATGCGCAAGGGTGAAATTATTACTCTTGAAAATCTAAAGTCTGCTGTTGACTTAGCTCATAAATTAGGGGCAAAAGCCTATTTAACTTTAAATATTTTTGCTTTTAATGAGGATATCAAACATCTGGAAGCATGCATGGATATTATAAAAGACGCAAATCCTGATGCTGTGCTTGTTAGTGATTTTGGTATATTAAGATTACTAAAAAAATATATGCCGGATACAGAAATTCATATTAGTACACAGACAAATATTTTAAATTACGAGTGTGTTAAATTCTGGCAGGATATGGGTGCAACACGTGTAGTTTTGGCCAGAGAACTTTCTGTGCCGGAAATATCAGAGATTAAACGTCAGGTTCCTGATATGGAAATTGAATGTTTTGTGCATGGTTCTCAGTGTGTGTCATTTTCAGGCAGATGCTTGTTGAGTGATTATTTTACAAATGGCGAAAGAAAAGCAAATCATGGAAATTGTTCACAGCCTTGCCGCTGGAGCTATAAACTGGTTGAAGAAACTCGCCCGGGGCAATACTATGAAATAAATCAGGATGAACGCGGATCACATATTTTGAGTCCTAAAGATTTGTGTCTGGTTGAGCATTTAAAAGAGATGATTGACGCTGGTGTTGATTCTTTCAAAGTTGAAGGAAGAACTAAAAGTTTATATTATGTTTCTGCAGTTGCAAAAACATACAGGGCTGCAATTGATGAAATTACCCAAAATAAAAATGCAGATTTATCAAAATATTTTGTCGAATTAAGAAAAGTTGGAAATCGTGGATATACTACAGGCTTTGCTCTTGGTGAGAATAAGTCTGACAGTTATAGTTATGATATTTCAAAAGGTTTGGCGGGTGCAGATTTTCTGTTTGAATTTCATGATAAAAAGAAAATTTTTGAAATTGATTGTTCATCGCAAAAGGATGATAATGTTTACTTAGTAAAAGTAAAGAATAAAGTATATCTTGGCGATAAAGTAGAAATTATTACTCCAAAAGAGCAATTTATTTCAAAAATAGAGGAAATTATTGATGAAAAAGGTAATAATTTAGAGTTGGCAAATACAAATGCGGATGTTTATTTGAGATTATCTGAGGAGCCGGAAGATTATGCTGTGGCTCTGGCTAGAACAATTGGAGTAAAAGAACATGTTTCTTAAACCTGATTATAATTTAAAAAGTATTTATGAGATTGATTTAGAAGAGCTAAAAACGAATGGAGTCAAGGCCGTCTTGCTTGATTTGGACAGTACAATTATGGCTTCGAAATCAGCAACTTATACAGATGAAACGTATACCTGGTTAAAAAATATTCAAGAAAACTTTTTTATGGCGGTTGTTTCCAATAATAAGAATAAGGAATATATAGAAAAAGTCAGAGCAATATCACATTTTCCAATGTTGTTTGAAGCTTGTAAGCCTAAGACAGGTCCTGTTAGACAATTTTTGAGTAAACATAATATAAAACCTGAAGAGTGTGTTTTGGTTGGAGATAGGCCTCTTACAGATATTTTGTGCGGTAAGTTACTTGGAGCTAAAACTATTCTTGTGGATTCTATTACTGCTGATTCCGAGGCTAAAATCGTGCGTTTTGTTAGAATGCTGGAAAGATTAAGTATACGTCAGTAATTTGATGTAAATCTATGGATTGAAATTTTTTTTAAGTTAAAATGTTACAAAATATAAACTCTTGAAGCTATTGTGCTTATTGGGTTTTAAGGTTTTGTTGCTGTGTAGATATAAATAATTGCGTTTTTTGCCATAATTTGAAGATTATGATATTATTTATGTAGGACAGTCAAATTTAATAAAATACTTTAAATAACTGATACACAATTATAAGAGCTTTAATATAATGTAATTATATAAACTTATTAGATGGGTAGGATAACGTGAATACAAATTATTACAGGAACGAGAGTTGGATAGATAGCACTTTCAGCAAGCGAGGAAAGTGTGTTTTAACTTTGTTGGTTGTTGTCTTTTTTGTCGGTATAGTTGCCGGCGGATGCGGTTTTTTGCAGAATATAGGTGGTGCTAAAGAAGATGTTTCTACACCTGTTGCTACTTCAGATGAAGGGCAGGCAATGCCGGCTGTTCAAGAGGAAGCAAATGTTCCTGCAAAAGATAAGAAAGTTGATATGGATGTTGCTTCCGATCAAGCTAGCAGCATGGTTTCTTATGATGTAACAACCATTGGTCGTGCAGATCCATTTATGCCATCAGATGAAATCGCAGCTTTTGAATATGCAAGAAATTCTGCTATAGCTGAAGCTAATGCGCATAATGCCGAAATTGCAAAAATTAAAAATCTTCAAGGTAAATCTATTCGTGAACTTGATGATATTAGTCCATACAGTTTCAATTTGCCTGTTCCTCCGACATCACTGGCTTCAAGTTCCTCTGCTGCTGCAAAGATTACAAGAACAAAAGTTGTCGGAATTATGTATAATAGTTCAAATCCTTCAGCAATTATAAATGTTGATGATAAAGATTATCTTGTACGTCAAGGTGATAAGATTATCGGACAAGAATATAAAGTTGTTCAAATTAATCCGAACTGGATTACAGTAGGCATGGGATCAAATATTTATTCAGCCAGCATTGGTGAATTGTTCTCCAGAGAAGATTTCAATAGAACTCAGAATGATTTGTATAATTTGAAGAACAGATTTGGTGGAAGAAAAGGTTAATAAAATAAATAAAGCAGGAGCAAATATGAAAAATAAGATTAGAGAAAAAATTATTGCAAGTGTCATGTTGTCAGCTTTTGTTGTTACTAATTCGGTAACTTCAGCATTTGCAGTTAGTGATTTTTACGGTAGTGATAATTCTGATATGCCTAGAATTAGATCCGGTGAAGTTTCCGCTTTGGATATTCGTTCTGGAGTACAGATTTCCAATGCAGATTCTGTGGTTAATTTAAGTTTAAGAGATGCAGATGTTAAGCAAGTTTTAAGAATGTTTGCAGATCAGGCAGGAATGAATATTATTTTTGCATCTGCTATTGAAGGTACTGTGACAATGGATTTGGTTGATATTCCATTGGAAGAAGCTTTAAAGCTGGTTGTAACAACCAACAATTTGTTCTACGATATTCAAGCAAATACCCTTGTTATCTCAACAAAAGATCAGGCTCTATCAGTTGCTTCAAAAGGCATGACTATGATTCCTGTAAAATATGTTAATGCTGCTGCTCTTGCATCATTTTTGAATTCAAATATATTTACTAAAAATAATTTAAATCCGGGTATGTCTAATAAGCCCGCAGTTACGATAAATCCTGCTACTAATGAATTGATTGTAGTTGGAACATCTGCTGATGTGGCAATGGCCAGAAGAGTTGTTGAGCAATTTGATAAGAAACCAACGGTTACAACATTCAAGGTAAACCATACAACACCTGCAGAAATGGCAGATTTGATTTGTTCTACATTGTTGCCATCAACTGTTTTTAGTGGTTCTGAGGGATCTTCAAGCAGTTCTTCTTCAGGTGGAAGTTCTTCATCAGGGGCTTCATCTGCAAGCGGTGGCGGAAGTGCTGCAGGTTTCGCAGCTGGTGTGCCTACAGGCTTTGCATCTGATGAAGGTGGAGATTCCGGTGATTCAGGAGGCTCTGGAGGTGGTTCTATATCTGTAGGAGGCGGTAAGCTTGTTTGTTCAGGTGAATCTTCTGTTACTGCGGATGAAATGTCCAGTTTGTCATTCAAAAATTTATCAGTTTCATATTTCCCAACACTCGGAACTATTCAAATTATAGGTGGATCACCTACTCAAATTGATATGATAAGGGAATATATTGCTGCAAATGACAAAAAGACTCCGCAAGCTTATTTGGAAGTTCAAATAATTTCTTTAAGTGAATCTGGCAGTAAGACTTTTGATAATACTTGGCAGTTCTTGAGTAAAAATTTCTCATTCAATGCTGGCGGAGGTCAAGGTTTTGCTACTGATCCGATGTATCCAATATTCTTTGCAGGTCATGGTTTCCAGATTTTAGATCCGGAAAGTTGGGATTCTGAAAAAGGTAAATATGATACCTCCGGTGAAATCACTAAATGGAAGGGTTCTCCACAATTAATGTATTCAATTAATTATTTGATTGAGAATAAAAAAGGTAGAGTATTAGCTAATCCAAGAATTTTGTTAACAAGTGGTCAACAGTCAACTATTGATTTGACTTCAGATTATGTTAAAAAAGTAACATCAGAATATTTGGATAATGCTTCCGGATCTGGTTCTGCTCAGGTACAAAAAGAGTATGAAGTAGGTAACGATAATGGTATTAAGGTTGTTATCACACCGTTTATTAGTCCGGATGGATATGTAACTTTAGATATTACTCCTGAATATGCGACAATTAAAGAACAATTATATGCTACAGGAGAGACAGGTCAGCAGGATTTACAGGCAACGTTATTACAACGTCGTGACTTGAATCTAAAAGGCTTGCGTATAAAAGATGGTGAAACTCTTGTAATTGGCGGTATGATTCAAGAAACAGAAAATAAAACAGTTTCGAAAATTCCATTCCTTGGAGATTTACCGGTTGTTGGCATGTTCTTTAGATCTACTAATACAACTAAAGCTAAAGAAGAAATGGTTATCATGTTGACACCTCAAATTCTGGTTGATACTGAAGATGCTGTCGGTGATGATACTACATTATAATAAAACGCAAGATAATTTTAAAATAAGAAGAGAAAAGTAATAATTATAAATGAATGCACTAATTTTACGATTAAAAAACAGCATAGACAAAAAAATACTGGAAAGTATTGATAAAAATCTAATGGGTCAGCATAATTTTGTCCCGATTAGTGTAAAAGATAATTTCCTCTTCGTTGCGGTTTCAAAAAATTCAAATAAAGATGAAATAAATTCAATATTAAAGAAATCTTTCCAACAAGCAATTAAATTCATGCTTGTTGGAGAGGATGATTTAAGAGAACTATTAGCCTCTTTTATCCCTGCAGAAAATTTACCTGCAGCTCCGGCGGCTTCTCAATCTCAAGGTTTTCCAGCACCAAAAACTGCTGCTCCTCAAACTGCAGAGGCTTCTGTTAGCCCGGCAGGTGGAGCTCATGGTAAATTAGGTGAAATCCTTGTTGCTAAGGGTATTCTTACTGAAGTTCAATTGATGAAAGCTCTTGCTGAATCTAAAAGAAAAGGTACCCCGATTGGTTCAACGTTGTTTGAAATGGGGCTTATTACTCTTGACCAGTTAAAAGATGTCCTTCATAATCAGACAGGTTATGAATTAGTTTCTGCCGAGCAGTTATCAGCACAAAAGAAGTTTGTAAACATATTGCCGGAAGATTTTATTAAGGCTAATTCTGTTATTCCTATATCTTCAGATGGTAAAACTCTTATTTTAGGGGTTGTAAAACCTATTAAAATGGATGTTTTGAAAGAAATTATCTATTTAACAGGTCAAAATCCTAAACAATTATTGATGACTCACTATGAGTTTCAAACTTCAATAAATACATTTTTCTCTGAACAGAAAAAACAAACAGAAGCAATTATTGAACAAATCAAAACTGAAACTCTTGAAACTGAAGAAGAAGCAACTCTTTGGGAGCAGGTAGATTCCGAATTGCAGGATTCTACAGGTTCTGTTGCGAAGTTTGTTAACCAGATTATTACAAACGCAATTGATAATAAAGTATCAGATATTCATATTGAGCCGAGACTTAATGGGTATATTGTCCGTTACAGAAAAGATGGTATGCTGCAAAAAGTGTTGGATGTTCCGGCTAAAGTTGAAACATCTGTTATTGCTCGTTTCAAGGTTATGTCAAGAATGAACATTGCAGAACAAAGAAGACCTCAAGATGGTACTTTCTCAATTTCTTACAATAATTGTTCGTATGACTTCCGTATCAACACATTGCCGGTTTCAGGCAAGGAAAAGGTCTGTATCCGTGTACTTGCTCCTGCTGTAAGTTTAAAAGCCGGTGATAAAGAAATCAGTTTGGTTGGTGCAAATGAACATGATATTCAAAAAGTTAAACAGATGGTATCATGTCCAAATGGTATTATTTTAACATCAGGTCCTACAGGTTCAGGTAAAACAACCACATTATATTCTGTATTGAAGAGTTTGAATGATGAGTCTGTAAATATTACAACAATTGAGGATCCGATAGAAATTAAGCTTGAGGGTATTAACCAATCGCAAATTAATGCGAAAGCAGGTATTACATTTGCATCTTGTATGAGAGCTATTTTACGTCAGGACCCTGATATTATTCTGGTCGGTGAAATTCGTGACTACGAAACTCTGGAAATTGCAATTTCAGCGGCATTGACAGGTCACCTTGTATTAAGTACCGTCCACACAAACTCAGCTGCAGCTACTGTTACCCGTTTGATTGAAATGGGTGCAAAAGATTATCTTGTTTCTTCAACATTATCAGGCGTAATTGCTCAACGTCTTGTAAGAAGACTTTGTGACGATTGTAAGGAAGAATACCACTGCACCAGAGAAGAAGCTATGATGGTTACCCAGAATGAAGAAGAAATTAAAAAAATTATGGAAACTCCTATTTATAGAGCTGTCGGCTGTAATAAATGCGGGTTCCAGGGATATAAAGGCCGTTTAGGTGTATATGAAATTATGCAAATCACTAAAGAAATTAAAAAACTTATTGCTCAGGGTGCTCATGATTTGGAAATTGAAGAGAGCGCTGTGGGTAATGGTATGACTACATTGCATAAATCTTGTTACCAGCATATTTTAAAAGGTTGGACAACTATTGAAGAATTTGTCAGAGTATTAGGTATGGCAGGCGAATAGGGGAATTATGACAGTATATAATTATACAGCAATAAAAGATGGAACTAATGAACTTGTAAAAGGAAAAGTTGAGGCAGATGACCTTCGTGAAGCCCGTGCTGCAGTTCGCAGATTGGGATTTACGCCTACTAATATAACTGAAGAACAGGCTGTAAAGAAAGATGAAAAAAAGAAACCTACGGGTAAAATGCCTAAACTAGGTTTGGCTGAACAAATTGACTTTACATCTACATTACAGATTTTGGCGGCAGCAGGTATTCCTATTATTGAATCTTTGCTGTTCATTGAAAATGACGCTGCAAAATTAAAAATTAGACAGTGTGCGACAGAATTAAGACGTCAGATTATGAATGGCGGTACTTTTGCCGGAACAATTGCAAAGTATCCTGAGCAATTTGGACAAGTTTATATCGGGTTGGTTAGAGCCGGTGAAGATTCCGGTGAATTGGAAAAGACTCTTGACCGTTTATTGGAATTGTTAAATAAACAGGCTGCAATTAAATCAAAAGTAATCGGTACATTGATGTATCCGGTATTCGTAATCTTATTGGCTGCATTTATCGTAATTGTCATGCTGGTATTCGTATTTCCGGTATTTAAAGAAATGTTTGATTCAATGGGGATGCAATTGCCTTGGATTACAAGAGTTTTGATGGAAATGGGCTTATTCTTGAAAAAGAATTGGTATGGTATTCCGATAGGATTTGCTGCAATTGGAGCATTTATTAACTTCTTATTTAGATGGAAACCTAGTAAATGGAAAATTGATGAAATTTCATTAAAAATACCTGTATTAACAGATTTGATTCAATATTCAAACTTTGCAAACTTTATTGCAGTTATGCAGGTTGCATATGATGCAGGTGTTCCGATTTTGGAATGTTTATACTTATCTAACATGACGTTAACGAATCATACCTTAGAAACCAGGGTTGAAGAGGCAACCGTTAGAGTTCAGCAAGGTCAGCACCTTTCTGCAGCATTGCGTTCTACAAGAACTATGCCTAAAATGATTCTGTTTATGATTGCAACAGGTGAACAATCCGGTCGTTTAGGTGATATGTTAGGACAGGCTACTAATTACATTGACAAACAATTGGATACAATTATTGACATTATGACAAAAATGATTGAGCCTATTATGTTGATTGTAATTGGTGCTATTGTACTTGTTCTTGCGGCAGCTCTTTATTTACCGCTGTTTGCTTCTTACATGGGTATGTAATCAAAAGAAATTCTGATATAATAAAATAAAGACTTTGTTATCAGGCAAGGTCTTTATTTTTAAGGAGATTTATTGTGAGTAAAAAATGTATTGTTATAACTGGTGTTACTTCCGGAATCGGTAAGGCATTGACAAATTTATTTTCTAAGGATTATAAAGTTTTTGCGGGCTATAGAAATTCTGATTTAATTGAACATGATGATAATGTTGATTATTTTTATATTGATTTGACGGATAAAGAATCAATTGCAGGGGCGGCAGAATATATAAAATCTAAAGTAGATAAAATTGATATTTTAATAAATGTTGCGGGCGGTGTTGTTGCGGGACCGGTTGAACTGCTTGATATAGATAAATTAAGGCAGCAATTTGAGATTAATACTTTTTCTCATCTTGAATTTTCTCAAAAACTACTCTCAATTATGGACAATGGCAGAATTATAAATATTAGTTCAATGTCCAGTTTTGGACATTTCCCTTTTATAAGTCCTTATTGTGCTTCAAAAAGGGCTATGGATATATTGTTTAATGCTCTGGCTCTGGAAAATCATAGAAATATCAAAGTTATTTCGATAAAGCCCGGAGTTATAGCCACTCCAATCTGGGAAAAATCTGTAAAAAATAACTTGGCAAGTTTAGAAATGTCTAACGGGTATGAAGCAGAACTGGAATTTTTGAAAAACAATGCACTTAAAAATTCTACAAAAGGTCTGGATGTAAATACTGTGGCTGAAAAAATTAAAAATATTGCATTTAAGGCGCATCCTAAATCTTCTTATGTCATTGGAAAAGATGCCTGTTTTGCTCAAGTTATATCGATATTTCCTCAAGATTTAATAAATTATCTGGTGAAAATCGGTATGTTAATAAAAATTAATAATAACTCTAAATAGTATTCATATTTTTTTTACGGGTTTTCTATAAATAAGTTGCGAAAATTTAGGAGTATAAAATGTTAGTATCGCGTGTTTTGATGAGTGAAAATCAAGGTGTAAAGAATTGTTCTATGCATAAAAATGATAAAATATCTTCAAAAAATGTTTCATTCAGCGGATTTACAAAACAATTAGGTAAGAAAATTTTTGTGGATGGTCAGAAAGATATTTCAAAACTTCTGGCTGAACATCCTGATACATATCCGGTTTGCGGTCAGCTACCTGAATTTATTACTCATAAATTACCAAAAGATTCTAGAAAAGCGGCTATCCATGAAATATTTGAAGCTTTTGATAAAGTTACTCTGCTTTTGCGTGGTTTTACTCCTGATTCAACTTCATCAATGAATGAAATTATGAAATCACGTCCTGATTCTGCTGTAGAGATTTTAAATGAAGTTTTCAAAAAATATAAAATTATACGCCCGTTTGTAGATGACGATATTGATATAACTTATCTTGATAAAGGTGGCAAAGGTGCCGTATATAAAATTGATGGCTTAAGGGGCTGGACATCGTCCAAAGTTGATAAAATGTTTGATGAACCGGATGAATTTGTTATAAAAGTTTATCATCAAATAAAGGGTGAAGCGTGGCATCCGTTTAAAAGCCATGGGGCGTATGCTGAAATAAATAGTGCAAATTATTGGACAACACAGGAGGGTAGGTATACTCAGCGCGGCAAATTTTATTTTGCGGGCTTAAAAAGCGGGTATATGGTAAATAAATTTTTGGATGAAGACACACGACTTCCAAAACGCGTTATTGATGAATACAGCCGGGGAATCAAATGCACTGATGAAGATAAATATGCAACGAATAGAGGGGTTATTGACGGATATAACCGAATAAAAGGTTATAATTATGATTGGGGTGGCTGTCGAGTTGTTAATAGAGTCAAAAATGAAAATAAAATAGCATTATCTGTTTTAAATAGGATTAAGCACCTGTCTGAAGAAGATGTTTTATGTGCATGGCATAGGATGTTTGCAGTAAAACAAAATAAAGATGATGTAAGAGCAGGTTTAGCTTTGGCGATTAAGTATGTTCCAGAACCTTATCAAAAGAAATGTATAGAACAGTGTCTTAATGAAAACAATCCTAAAATAAATCAAGCATTGGCTTATGTCTTAAAATATCTTCAATACGAGGATTCAATTCCATATTTCACACGATTATTGCAGACAAAAGATATAAAGACTCAAGTAATACTGTTAAATGAAATTCCTTTGATGGCTAAAAAATTGAAGCCTGATGCTAAAAATATTAAAGATGATATTTCTGCGCAGTTAGCAGAAATTGTTCCGGAACGAATTGAACGATGCTATAATCTGGCTGAACGTTATGTTTGTCCTGAAGCTGTAGAACACCTTGCAAGTTTTGTACATTTATTACCCAGTCAGCATATTCCCAGACAGTACGAAACATTGGTAAAAATGAATAATGAATCTCTTCATGAACGATTACTTTATACTCTGGTAAGAGTCCCTGACTTTTTTACAGATGAAGCCAAAGTACTATTGAAAAAGTATGTAACAGAACCGAATCTTAGAGAACAATATAAAGAGGTTTTTAAATAATAAAAAAAATCCTAATAAATAGTAATATTTGTGATTTTGCGGTATACTTTTATTATGGAAGATAAAGAATTAGATAAAATTTATGAATTAATTGATACCTCAAAATATATTGAGGCAAAAGAAGAAATTACAAAAGTTCTTGAAAAAGAATCAAATGATATTGATGCGCAGAGACTTTTGGCATTATGTGAAGTGAATCTTGAAAATTTTGACAATGCCAGAAAAATTTTGGAAGATGTCATTAAATATCGTCAGGATGATGCATTATGCTGGTATTATCTTGGCTGCTGCTATGACAATCTGGGTGATTTTATTGCGGCAAAACATGCATATAATAAGGTTCTGGAGCTGCGTTCGGAATATGTTGATGCATATAAAAGCCTTGCGATTGTATATATAAAAACGGAAGATTTTGATAAGGCAATTGAATTAGGTAAAAAGGGTTTAGAATACAGTAATGAAGATTATTCTCTGTATTATATTGTCGGCACAGCCTGTATGGCAGCCAAAAACTTTGATGAAAGCGTATTTTATATAGAAAAAGCTATAGAACTAAATCCGGAAAATGTTCAATTGTACAATAATTTAGGTACATCCTACCTAACAACCGGTCAATTGGACAAAGCTTTTGAAACTTATAACAGGGCTATACAAATAGAACCGGAAGATTCTTTAACTTATTTTAATATGGCTTCAATTCTGCAATTGCAAAATAAGCATAAAGAAGCATGTGAATATTTTGCGAAAGCTCATGAACTTGAACCGTCAGAAGATAGTTATTTAGTTGCTTGGGCATTATCAGAAGTAAAAGCCGGTCAATTTAAAGATGCTATCGAGCATTACAAATATCTTGCTTCAACATATCCTCAAAAGTCAAATTATAAGTATAATCTGGCTTGTTGTTATGAGGTTGTGGGAGAATTTGAGATTGCAATTTCTTTATTGAAGCAGCTTGTACTTTTAAATCCGAAAGCTTCTAATATATTAAAAAAACTTGCTGGTATTTATATGACTATCGGTCAGTATTCAAAAGCAAAAGAAATTTATGAACGTATAATTACTCAGGGTACAACGTCTTATCAACTATATTATGAATTAGCACTATTATGTGTAAAAACTGATGATATTGAACGGGCTGAGCAGATATTGAAAAAAGTTTGTAAATTAAAGCCGGATTATGCATTAGCTCATAAAGATTTAGGTGTAATTTACCTAAATAAACGTTTATTTGATTATGCAAAAGATGAGTTTGAGCAGGCATATAATTATGACCCTGAAAATTTTTCAATAATTCTAGAATGTGCAAATTATTTTCATTCTGTTTCTAATTTTGAAAAGGCTGATGAATACTATCAAAAGTCTCTTGATATTGAGCCGGAGAATCCGAATGCGCTTGCATTTTCAGCATTAAACAAAACTCATTTACATCAAATTGATGCTGCAAAAGAACAAATAGAAAAAGCAATGAAAAAATGCTCAGATTCGGCATTTTTACTATTTATAGCTGGTAGAATTCATTATCTTGCACAAGATTATGAAACTGCAAAGATGTACCTTGTAAAATGTTTTGAACTGGAAAGAATGCCTGATGCTCAGAGTCTATTGGGGCTGTGTTATTTTCAGCTTGGAAATTTTGAACAGGCAAAATCTATTTTTAAAAGCATGCTGGAAAAAGTTCCAATGAATGTTAATGTAATGCTCAATCTTGCTAAATGTTATAAGGCATTGAATGATAATGACGAAGCGTTAAAGTATGCTGAAAAAATTGCAGAAACGTTCCCGGAATGTGAGGATGCACAGATATTAATTCGCGAATTATCTTAATTTGCTCTTGCAAAATTATATTTTCTGAGATGTTAAGAATCTTCATAAATACGAAAATCTTGAAAAAGCACTTGTACAGACTTCTTTAGAATTATGCAAGTGCTTTTTAATTATATTTAACAAAATAATTGTAAATTTTTTATTTTTAATAAAAATAGTGGAAACAAGGGCTGGTTCTACATTTAAAAAATAGAACAAAAATAATTGTAAAAACTTTGGCATGCTCGCAGGAAATCATTAGGCAAATATATAAATTTATTCTATTATAATAATACAAATCGGGAACGAGATTTAAGAAAAATAAGAAGAACAAACGTGTTTTCTTTTTACTTTAATTTTATCCATCCAATGAACGATTATATTTTGAATTCAAATAGGATAAGATTATTGTAGAAAGAGGAAGTGTATTTTGGAGGTAGTTAAGTGTTAGAACATGGATATATTCAAATTTATACAGGAGACGGCAAAGGAAAGACAACAGCGTCTTTAGGTCTTGCACTTAGAGCTCTTGGGCATGGTTGGAAAGTCCTTGTTATTCAGTTTACTAAAGGTGATGGAGCTACTACTTATGGTGAAATTACTTCATCTTCAAAATTTTTACCAAATTTAGATGTTGTTCAATTTGGTATGGACAGGGTTTGTTATTCGCATAATGTTTGTCTGGATGATTATAAAGAAGCAAAAAAAGGTTGGGAATTTGCTAAAAAAGCCATAAATTCTGGCGAATATCAATTAATTATTCTTGATGAAATTAATATTTGTACATCAATGAATATGATAAAAGTTAGCGATATAAAAGATACATTACTTCATAAGCCTGAGAATCTGGAGATTGTATTAACAGGACGTTATGCACATCCGGAATTGGTTGCAATGGCTCATTTGGTAACTGAGATGAAGCCTATTAAACATTATTTTGATACCGGAGTAATGGCAAGACAGGGTATTGAATACTAATTAAATTATACATTTTAGGTTAATGTGAATCCTTTTTTGTTTCAGAAATGAAATAAGCGGGCATGTTTTTGCATGCTCGTTTTTTTTACGAGCCGAGCAGAGGCTGGATGTCAGGACGATGAAGTCCGGACAGGAATGCCGTTTAAAGCGAGGTGAGTAAAGAGCCGAGCAGAGGCTGGATGTTGTGTTGCTTAATTGTTGTGTTGCTTTTTTATAATTTGTAGCGAATTATATAGAGTTATGCTATAATTTCATCATGGTTACATTGAATAAATATTTGAGGCAGTCTGCCACTTATAAGGTTTTTTCACAATTAGGTGCTTTATTTGCAGATTTTTTGGATACATTGGGTAAGATTGCTCAAATAGGTTTTCACGTATTGAAATGTATTTTTCGTGGTGAAATTTCAAAAAAAGAATTACTTATACAGTGTGACAGGTTTGGAGTAAGTTCATTACCAATAACACTTTCAATTGTTGGTATGACATCAATAATTGTAGCCTCTCAAGTTGCGCATGAGATGGTAAAACAGGGCGGTGGAAATTTTGTCGGCTTATTGATGACGATATTAATTGTTAGAGAAGTCGGAGCAATAATGTCAGGGTTTGCGATAACATCAATGATAGGTTCATCTTTAGCTTCAGAACTGGCAACAATGAGAGTAACAGAACAGGTTGATGCAATAGATGTACTCGGAGTTGATTCTATAAGATATTTGTTTGTGCCAAGGGTTTTATCAGGAATTATAATGATGCCGCTGGTTGTAATACTGGCTTCAGTTGTGGGTGTATTGCTCGGAGCTGTAACTTCTGATATGTTTGCCGGATTAACATATAGAGCATATTTTGATTCAGCATGGCTTGGCTTGTATATGAAAGATTTATGGGTAAGTTTGTTAAAATCGGCAGTATTTGGCGGTACTATTTCTCTTATCAGCTGTACTTGCGGTTTTTTTGCCTCCGGCGGCGCTAAGGGGGTTGGACTGGCTACAACAAAAGCTGTAGTATGGTCATTTATCGCAATTGTTGTTTGGGATATGATATTTGCAGTTTTATTTTTCTTTTAATTTGTGTAAGGATATTGTTATGAGTATAGAGGTTCGAAATTTAGTAAAAAAATTTGATGACAGAGTTGTAATCAATGATATATCATTTAAAGTTGCAGATGGTGAAATTCTTGCAATCGTTGGCTTTTCAGGTTCAGGGAAAAGTACTGTTTTAAAATTAATATGCGGACTTATACCTTTTGACAGCGGTGAAGTGATAACCTCAGAAGGTGATATTGCCATGGTCTTTCAGTATTCAGCGTTGTTTGATTCTTTGAATGTATTTGATAATATTTCTTTTGCGCTTAGAGAACGCAAAGATTTGCGTAAAAAATATTCCGAAAAAGATTTAAAAGAAATTGTATCTCAAAAACTTGAACTTGTCGGGCTTCAAGGAATTGAGAACAAATTTCCGTCAGAATTGTCTGGTGGTATGCAAAAACGTGTTGCCATAGCCCGCGCCATTGCCTTAAATCCGCAATACTTGTTCTGTGACGAACCGAACTCCGGATTAGACCCAAAGACCTCATTGGTAATCGACGAACTGGTACACGATATCACCCATGAATACAATATGACCACCCTCATCAACACCCACGACATGAACTCTGTAATGGGTATCGGTGAAAAAATTATCTATATCTACGACGGATACAAGGAGTGGGAAGGCAGTAAAGACGACATCTTCACTTCCAGCAACAAGAAACTCAACGATTTTATTTTTGCATCCGACCTCTTCCGGAAGGTAAAGGAAGTGGAAGTGCAGAATATAGAAGGATAAGATTAAAAAAATTAGCAATCTCCTATAAATAGGGCGTCCGGAAAAACATCCGGACGCCCTTTTCCTCATAAAACCAGTTAATAGAATTGACATATATCCTCACGATATACTTTGATTGCCCTTATATCTTCATGAGAAAACATGAAGAACAACTTCAATTACGGCAACAAAGATAACCAAAAGATACTAATAAAAAATCACGGAAAACCGTTACACTCTGAATTTTCCGCAAATCATTTCAGCGCAATCCATCCTTGCGCAACAGCCTTGACTACCATATCTATAGCATTCTTTGCTCCAAACTTGCTAATAAGCCTTTTACGAAATGTTTCCACAGTGTTCTCTGAAATTTTCAATAAATCAGCAATTTCATGGGTATTCATTCCTTTAGCCACAGCCTCCAACACATCACGCTCCCGACGGGTAGGCGCATCCTTAGGCTGCAAACCTGCTGATGCAGAATTCAGTTTCTGCGAGATAGCAGCAAACCGTGGACAAGCATGCGCTTCTCCTCTCAACACACAACGAATAGCTGTCATTAACTCCGCAGAGGCCGAAGATTTCAGAATAACAGCATTCACTCCGCACTGTACCAACCTGTTAACTATCCATATTTCTTCGTGCATTGTATTCACAATAATCTTTGCCTGGTCATTCATTTCACGGATTTTAGCAATCAACTCAAATCCGGACATATCAGGAATACTGACATCCAGGATATATATATCATAATCTCGTCTTTCAATCAATTCTGCAGCTTGCAATCCGGAAGTTACAGCATCCACCACAACTACTTCCGGCATCTTATTCACCACTTTACAAATACCTTCCAGAATCAGATTATGATCATCCACTACCAATAATTCTGCCTTCACATTCTTTTCCATTGTTCGATTAGATTAATACGTTAATTTTCAAACGGGTTCCCTTACCAGGAGAAGAGACCAGTTCAACTTCAGCACCTACGGTTTCCGCTCGCTGCCAGATAGTCCGTAAGCCGATACCCTTAGTTTTCTTGCTCATATCAAACCCTTTTCCGTCGTCTGCTACAAGTATGGAAAGGTCATTATTTTCCAGAACTAACTCTACCTGTATACAGGTTGAGCCGGCATATTTTACTGCATTGCTCACTGCTTCCTGAACAATGCGATAACATTCAAAACTGATTGATTTAGGCACTACATTCCAATCTACACCTACCGTAGAATGATATTCCGCATGCGTACCTTCTGGCAATGATAAGTGCAAAACATAGTCAGCAAGCAGTTCATCGAGTGTAGCATACTGGAAAACCGGTGGCATCAGTTCATGGGAAAGTTTTCTCAACCTTTCCCTGGTATTATTCAATAAATCCAGCTGCTTATCCAGATCAGCTCCTTCTTCAGTAGAAATAGTACGAATATTCATTTCAAGTGCAAGCAAATTATTACATACATCATCATGCAATTCAGTTGCCATACGCTCCCGTTCACTCTCCAAACCATCAATGTATTTTCGTGTTAAGCGCTGTTCTGTTTCTTTCTGGAGCTCCAGGAATTCACGCTCTTTTTCACAAGCTGCATTTGCCAGCAAAGCAATCCTTGCCCGCTGACGTTGGCGTGCATAAAGTGAGCCCAGCAACAAAATTCCCAGTAAAGAGATCACCGAACCTACAATAATACGGTGACGTAACATATACGTCTCCTGTTCCAACTGTTCACGCCTCAGACTTACAATCTCAAACTCCTTCTCTTTGGTCCGGTACTTCACAGAATATTCGGACAACTGGTCAGTCTCTTCCGTCTGGAACACAGAATCACGAAGTGCATAAGCCTGCGTCATATAATTATAAGCCAAAGACAGATTATTCACAGCCAGATAACATTCCGATAATTTCCTGTAATGCTCATAATCACGTGCATCTTTATATCCACTACGGAGCATATCAACTATCTTGCGATAATAAACAATAGCATCCGCATAGTTCTTACTTTCCTGCAACAATGCAGCTTTTGCCTGGTAATACTTGAAACGCTCTATATCAGTCTGCATCTCATGCGCCAATTTATCCAACTTCTGCAAGTACTGCATTGCCATATCCAGATTTCCATCCAACCGGTAGGCATTTACCAAATAATTATAAGCATTACATAGCTGCCTTCTGTCATTCACCTGCTCCAAAAAAGGAATAGCTTTCAGTAACGTGTCAATGCCCTCTGTACGCATTTTCTCCATTCGTACCAAGATGGCACCCAAATTAACATAGCACGTACCTATCCTCCGTTTATTATCTGTCTTCAAAGCATATTTCAAAGCTTTTTCGGAGAAGGAAATAGCATCTTCCGGTCGATCCCAGTCACAATAAGCCGTCGCTATATTTCCATATATAAAAGCGACCGTGTTGTAATTTCCACACAATTCACACAAATGGAGCGCTTCTTCAAAGTTAGCGATACAATCCTCCAGATTCTTTTTCCGACGATAGATAGTGCCCAACTGATTCAGGTTTTCAATCAACATAGCTGTATCTTTATCGGCAGCAGAGCGCTCACTGGCACGAATGGTATAAACTAAAGCCGAATCGGTCTGTCCCTCAAAAAGAAAAGAACTGGCATAATTCGTCAATATGGTGCGGCATGCCTCCTCAGCACCCGGCAAACCTTCACCGGCTACCAACCCTTTATGAAAATAATAACGTGCAGAGTCATAGCGGGCATCCGCATTACAATAATATCCCATATCACAGCAAGCCTGGGCTATTGTAAACCTCAATCCAGCCTTTTCAGCCAAGCCAATGGCTTTCCGTTTCAAAGCGTACCCCTGCTCGAAGTCGCCTTTAATGAAGTAACCTTCACTTAGCCAGATGTAGTATTCGATAAATATTTCCGGCTTTCCACTGTCTATGGCCAGTTGATGAATGGAATCGGCGTATGAAAGAAGTAAATCAGGATCTTCTTCTGTCTGATAAAGGAGTTTACAGACCTTGACATAGCTATCCAGGTTTCTGTTTTGGGCTGCCTCTTGTTGTAATGCGCGTAAATCCGACTTGTCCTCTGCCCACAGCACACCTATGGAGAGGAGCAAGCAGCATCCCAATACCCACCTGTAACGTTTCATCTAATCCTTTTTTATGTTGTCAGAGCAAAAATAAATATTATATTTATATTAACCTATTTTTTATTTACATTTTCCTAATAAGCAACAAAAAAACCGCCTGATTTATAACTAAATCGGGCGGTTTCATACCAATATCTCAGTAATCGATTTATCTACTTCTGACGGATATAAATATTTATCGGAGTTCCTGTCAGGTTCCACTTTTCACGCATCTTGTTTTCCAGGAAACGTTTATATGGCTCTTTCACGTACTGCGGCAGATTAGCGAAGTAAACAAAAGAAGGCACCTGTGTATTCGGCAACTGCGTAATATATTTAATCTTGATATACTTGCCTTTGGTTGCAGGAGGCGGATATGCCTCAATCAGCGGCAGCATTTCCTCGTTTAAGCGGGCAGTCGGAATACGCGTCATACGGTTGTCATATACACTGCGTGCTTCCTCCAGCACCTTCAGGATACGTTGTTTGGTCAATGCCGAACCGAAGATGATAGGGAAGTCAACGAATGGAGCAAAGCGGCTACGGATCGCATCTTCAAAAGTCTTCATCACTTTCACAGTCTTATCCTGTACCAAATCCCACTTATTCACTACTACCACCAGACCTTTGGCATTCTTCTGTATCAGTGAGAATATATTCAAGTCCTGGCTTTCAACACCACGTGTAGCATCCAACATCAGAATACACACATCCGCATTCTCAATGGAACGGATGGAACGAATCACAGAATAATATTCCAGATCCTCATTCACCTTATTCTTTTTACGGATACCAGCAGTATCTACCAGATAGAAATCAAATCCAAACTTATTATAACGGGTATAGATAGAGTCACGTGTTGTACCGGCAATCTCCGTTACAATGTTCCGTTCTTCTCCGATAAAGGCATTCACGATAGAAGATTTACCAGCATTCGGGCGTCCCACCACAGCAAAGCGGGGAATATCCTCATCTAGAATCTCATCCGTATCCTTTTTAAATGTACCCACAATCAAGTCCATCATATCCCCCGTACCGCTACCCGTCATAGCCGAGATGCAGTAAGGATCACCCAGACCCAACTTATAAAATTCGGGAGCATTGTATTGTAATTCCCCGTTATCAGTCTTATTGGCAATCAGCAACACCGGCTTTTGAGTCCGGCGCAAAATGGCTGCTACCTGCATATCGAGATCAGTTACCCCATTCATCACATCTACTACAAACAATATAACGTCTGCTTCATCCACAGCCATCAGTACCTGCTTGCGTATTTCCTCTTCAAAGATATCGTCAGAGTTCACCACCCATCCTCCGGTATCTACCACGGAGAATTCTTTCCCCAACCATTCGGACTTACCATACTGGCGATCTCGTGTTGTTCCTGCTTCTTCGTTCACAATAGCTTGACGTGTTTTGGTCAAGCGGTTAAATAAAGTAGACTTTCCCACATTGGGGCGTCCTACGATTGCAACTAAATTTCCCATAGTTCACTCTTCTTGTTTTTGCGACTATCACAGTCGTATGAATACTCTAATCCAGTTGATAACCAAAATTGCGCAACTCTTTATCCGAACTACGCCAATCCTTATCCACCTTCACAAATGTCTCCAGGAAAATTGTTTTTCCGAAGAACCTCTCTAAATCACGGCGTGCTTCAGTGGCTACCTTTTTCAGCGCTTTACCTTGCTTGCCGATAATAATTCCTTTCTGCGAATCACGCTCCACATAAATCACGACATTGATGTGAATATGCTTATCATCCTCTTCGAATTTCTCCACACCTACCTCAACAGAGTACGGTATTTCCTTATCATAATAGAGAAGAATCTTTTCCCTTATGATTTCACTTACAAAGAATCTTGCAGGCTTATCCGTCAGCTGATCCTTTCCAAAATATGGAGGACACTCAGGCAAAAGTTCCTTGATTCTTTTAAGAACAACATCTACGTTGAATTTTGCAACAGCAGAAACCGGAATTATCTCAGCTTTAGGCAATATACTGTGCCACTCCTCGACCAAAGCCGTGAGATCTTTCTGATTTGTCAAATCAATCTTGTTGATAAGCACCAGTACAGGAATATCCAATTTGGCAACCTTACCTAAAAAATCACTGTTCTTGTCGATTTTCTCAACAGGGTCAGTTACATACAAAAGAACGTCTGCATCAATCAATGCACTTTGGGAGAAGTTGAGCATTGATTCCTGCAGCTTGTAATTTGGTTTAAGCACACCTGGAGTATCAGAGAACACAATCTGCATATCATCTTCGTTGATGATACCCATAATCCTATGACGTGTTGTCTGAGCCTTGAAAGTGGCAATAGATATGCGCTCGCCGACAAATAGATTCATCAGCGTCGATTTTCCGACATTCGGATTACCTACAATATTTACAAATCCAGATTTATGCATGCTTAAAACTTTATTATCAATTATACTACAAATGGAGATATACAAATGAATTCAAAAAAACGCACCGTTTTCAGGCGATGCGTTTTAAAGAAAAACATATTTTAGTGTTTCGAAATACCTTATTTGCTGAACTTGTCACCGTCGTAGCCCCATTTCATATAAGCGGCTCCCCATGTGAATCCGGCGCCGAAAGCGGTAAAAATCAGATTGTCTCCCTTCTTCAACTGTTGTTCGTAGTCCCACAAGGCCAAGGGCAAAGTGGCTGCACTTGTATTGCCGTAACGTTGGATGTTGAGCATCACTTTTTCCATCGGCAACTCCAAACGGTGTGCTACTGCCTCGATAATGCGTACATTAGCCTGATGAGGAATGACCCAAGCGATATTGTCCTTGGTCAATCCGTTACGTTCGGCCACCAAAGCTGAAGCGTCGCTCATATTGGTCACGGCAAACTTAAACACCGTACGTCCTTCCTGATGGAGATAATGCAAGCGGTGGTCTATGGTAAAATACGAAGGAGGGCAAGCGGAACCGCCCGCTTTCATGCACAAGAACGGCAACCCTTTGCCATCCGTACGCAAATAGGCGTCCTTCCAACCCAAGTCTTCCGTAGTAGGCTCAACCAATACGGCAGCGGCTCCATCTCCAAAAATCGGACAAGTCGCACGGTCTGTATAATCGACCATTGAAGACATTTTGTCAGCACCGATAACAATAATCTTCTTATAACGCCC
>ERZ824600.2035-NODE-2035-length-22679-cov-2.945766_pt1 | contig 22679 bp, 27 predicted proteins | sample MGYA00519933_ERZ824600 | MGnify/ENA primary metagenome ERZ824600 (study PRJEB31778, sample SAMEA3449178) | human gut metagenome | biome: human gut; feature: human-associated habitat; material: faeces | place: United Kingdom | collected 2010/2012 ... | reverse complement strand
TCAGCGGTTTCTGCATCATCTGCTGTTTCTGCATCATCTGCGGTTTCTGCATCATCTGCTGTTTCTTCTGTTGCTGTCTCAGCAGTGTCATCAGAAGCGTAGATGCTTGCAGATCCCATCATTGTGACTGTTGCTACAGTCATTGCAATTGCCAGTGCTTTTACAGTTTTGTTTTTCATGTTTTTTTCCTCCTGTACCTGTTTTCTCATGAAAATTAAAATGAATAACAAAGTACGGCAGCAAGCCTGGTCAAAAAATATTTTTCGGAGAAATACTATATTTCCCATGAAAAGAAGTCTCATGCTGACATCGCTAGACAAATGGAAAGAGTTAAGCAAATCTTTATTGATAAATATGAAAAAATGATCGCTAAGCGTATTAAAGAAAGTGATGAAAAAGAGAAACTTCTTAACAACCAGTTGAGGCAACTGAGAGAAAATATAGAAAGATTGAATAGGCTGTAGTTTACCCAAACGTTGTAAAGTGGCACATAATTTGCATATACATTTCTAAAAAATGTATATTGTGATTTATGATGAAATATTGTCAGCAGCCCGTTCTTTGTCGGAGGCCGAGCGTCAATCATTGGTACAGGCATTGAAGCCTGCCGGTCATTGTGAGGCGACAGTGCCCGAAAGCTCTCGCCTGTTAGCAGTCAAAAAATGGCTATGTAAGCACTCTATTCCGTTTTAGGCGTTGAAATATAAGGTCAATATATTTGCACTACAAACCTCAATTTATAAGATTATGGCAAGTAGTGAAGATTTCCAAAGAGTCTATGAACTCTACAAAAAGCAAGGTGTTCCCAACGGAATTTCCATCGTGAATTTCTGCCAGCAGCAGGGCATCGTGTACTCACAGTTTGAAAGATGGTTCAAGTCCAGGAAGAAGCCGGCTAAGGCATCCGTCCATCCCATCCGTATCGTTGATGGGGATGAGCAGACACCCCCGGCTCAAGAATCAGATGAAGACAAGCCCTCAGACTTGGATTCCGGTAGCCCCAAGGGAACCGTATTGCGTTTCGGCATAACGGTCCGTACCAATCAAAGGCTTTCCATCCAGCAGAACAATTTAACCTACCGCCAGCTCTTGCGTCTGGTAGAGAAACTGGAGGTCCTATGTTAGCGGTAACAGGCGGCATCTCCTTATGGTACGTCAGGGGCGTTACCAACATGCGTTACGGCAAGTACCGCTTGTTTGCCGAGGTTGAGCTATTGGGCAAGAATCCTTATAACGGCGACGCTTACGTGTTTTTGTCCAAAGACCGCCGGACGCTGAAGATCATCCGTTTCAGGAACCATAAACGTCTCCTTTATGACATCACTTATGAGAAAGGTTACAGGTTCCTGCAACCGGTATGTGAAGGCGGCTCCATTGTCTATGAGCTGGACTTCAAGTACCTTGTGGCATTGCTTGAATGTCCTATTGTCAAGAGTATTAGTATTTAGTATTAATCAGCTGTAAATCAAATTATTATCATGCTAATTCCATTGTCATATCAAGATTTTTTCGTATCTTTATTGCATGAAAAAGAAAGACCGGACAGTGGAAGAGATGATAATGAAATCCCATTATCTGAACGCCTTGGAGCTGTATCCAAAGCGGAAGGACCCCTGTCTGATATGGAACGTGAAGCATTTATAGAAACGGTTCGGAACCTGAAGGAAAGCATAAGGAACGCCAATGAGATGATCCGTTCCCTGCAGTCCGAACTGGACCGGAGCAACCGCCTTTCCGAACGGTACCTGTCCATGATAACGGACCTTCGCCCGGTCATAGCCGATTTGCGGAAAAAACTGGATGAGCGCGAAAATGAAATTTCCGACTTGCGTGACCTTAACAGCCGTCATAACAAAATGGCGTTCGGCAACAAGTCTACCGGCCGCAAGCATAAGCGTCCTTCCCCGAAACCCTGTCGTGAGGAGGAGAAGGAGGATTGTGAAGGTCCTGATGCGGGAATGCCTGACAAGCCGGAGGCCCGACAACCGGAAGAGGCATTGGATAAGACCAAGGTGAAGTCGGAACATCTGGATGCCAAGCGAGGGCCGAGAGGCCCTTACACCCCAATGGACGCTGCCAGGAAAGTCGTGTTTGAAAGCTCCTTGGAGGGCGTCCCTTCGGATTGGGTGTTTGACCACTTCAAGGATGTGGACGAATACAACCGCGTCAGCTATGTGGAACTGAAACGTTTCCGGGTGCCGTGTTCAAGGACCGGTATGGCGTTTATCACGAGTATTACCGTCCCCTGCATCCGGAAATAGACAACTCCATGCCGAAGGCGAATGTCATTCCCAGCACACACCTCACTCCGGATTTGTTCGCGGACATTGTGAGCGACGTATACCTGTTGCACACCCCGGTGTATCGTAAGCACTCAATAGCGTTCACCCTCTTAAAAATCAAGAAGATAAGCTTTTGAATATTCTATGAATTAACGATTTATAGTGTATTATACAACCATTGCCATAGGGACAAGGCCGTCATAATTCTTATTCCCGTCCATCAGCAGCTTGATAGTAGTTGCGATATAGTCACGGGCATTGAGACCTACATTCTTGCAGGTTTCAATCAGGGTGAGAAATGTCAGTGCGGTCTCAACGCCCTCCTCACTGCTAAAGAACAATGAGTTTTTCCGATGTATCGTAAAAGGCCGGATGGCTCTTTCCACAAGCATGTTGTCTATGGTATACCGGCCGTCCTTCCTGTAATTCAGAAGTTTTTCCCAACCATTCACCATATAACTGAGCGACTTCCTCATCATCTCGCCGTAATGTTTCCGTTTGCCGTTCAAAAGCTTCATCGCCCTTTCATAAATGGAAGCCAATATGCGGGCCACGTCATCCCGGCTTCGTCGCTTCTTTATCTCGTGGGGCTTTAAACGTCTGAGGATGCACTCGGCCTCTATCTTATAACTCGCCTATTTTCATGACAAACCATTCGGCGTCCGCATCCTTGTTCGCCTCAAAAGTCAGGGCGAACTTGTTGCTCATATGCGCCCAACAGAGTATGAACTCATATTGGGGGTACCTCCGCCAAGTGCTTGTAGACCACATAACCATCGGACTGTATGCTCCCCAGGAAGTCACCAAGGAACGTTTCAATCGGGCGGATGCCGCGGCTGTCGTCTTCATCGTTGTCATAGAAGAAATAAGTGACGTTCTCCAGCCTGTTCACCAAAGCCCAAACATACTTCTTATAATAATGTCCCAGCTTGGTGCCGTCATTCAGCATCTTTATCCTCACCTTTATCCAGGTTTCGTCTATGTTCAGTACGGACTTCACTTTCAGAAGCCTGGACTTCAGCTTCACCAGGACAGGGCTAAACATCCTGGCGCCAATCTTAAGCGCGTTGGCTATCGTGTTGTTGCTGACGGTGAACTTGTCAAGGATATTACGGATCCGTCCGCGATATAAGGCACTCAAAAGTGCCCTTTCAAAGGGGGATGCCCTAAATTGAGTGCTTACTGCTCTCATAAAAAACAGGGAAATCAGAAAATGCGTTGCGGGCCGCAACGCATTTTTCGTTCCTGAAGTGATAGGTTTAAGAAAATAATCTGCTCCATACTGTTGTAGTATACTAAATGTAATCCGATATGAGTAAAGAAAAAAATGTTCGTATGATTGCAACTCTTCATAAGATTGCAGAAATGGTGGGACAACAACAGAACTATGCCGATTATGACTATAAGATTGGTTTGGGCATGAACTTGCAGCATGATCGTTGCTTGGAAGAAATACAAGCAATTACCGACGGCTTGTTCCGTGTGGTCATCATGGGCACCTTCACTTCGGGGAAAAGCACCTTGGTCAATGCATTGTTGGGAAGCAATATACTTCCGGAATCGGCTCTGCCCAGTACGGCTATACTTACTTTCATTCAATATGGCAGCAACGAGGATGACGTGGAAATTCACTTCAAGGATACTGTAAATGCGGATGGCAGTGTGACTGCCGGACGTGTGGAGCATATCAGCAAAGAGGAGTTTGTTGCCACTTATCAATATACGAATGCCGACAACGAGGAGTTTGCACAGACAGGCAGCGTGTCACGATTCAAGGATGTGGCTTACTCTATCGTCCGCAGTCCGTTGCCGCTGATAGCTGACGGTGTGAACATTGTGGATAGCCCCGGATTGGAGGATAAAACAGTGGCTACCCAATTGGCTCTTGACATCGCCGCCAAAGCACAAGCCATTGTGTATATGTGTGGTGAGAGGGGTTTTGCAGAATCGGACAGGGAATACTTCCAGGAACATTTCAAGGGCAATCCTGGAAATATATTTTTCGTGCTAAACAAAATGGACCATATTGCATCAGATGCGCAACGCGAGCAAGCCATGGAACGAGTCCGCAATGATGTAAAGATATGTTTCACTAATTTGGATGGTTGCATAGACGAAGGCCTTATGGCGAAACGTGTGTTCGGCCTGTCTGCCCTATTGGCTCTCGATGCACGCCGAGGCATGACTTTCGACAACGACCAGCAAAAGGACGTGGCAATAGATACCGACAAGGCTGAAATGAAGTTGCAGCATAGCCGGTTCCTTCCTTTTGAACATGCCTTGCGGGAGTTTTTGACAACCGATGAGCGATGCACGGCACAATACAGGAAGGTGTTCCGCACGATGTTTGACACCTACAACGATGCCGTGGCAAAGGTGCGTGAGGACAGAGACATCTATAAGCGTAATATTCAGCTGAGCACTAAAAAACAGGAAGCATGCCAGCGCATCATCGAGGAAATAGAAAAGGGGCTGAGCATAACGGAAAAATCATTCGATAATTGCACCTTGAAGCTCCAAAACACATTGGGCATGCTGATACGTAATGCTGTGGATAGCATCAACAGTACATGGGAGGTAGACTTGGAGACACTGCATGAGAAGATTTGCTTTAACATGAGTGATTACTTTTCATTGGCATGGAGCAACATCAACGTATTCAAGTCGAAGGAAGCCAGAGAGGAAGACATCAAGAAGTTGTTGCAACCTTTCTCTGAAATCATTGCCGACCATATTGCCGATAAAATTGACCGGTTTATGGATAATAACCGCACGGTGCTTGAAAATGCCATTCGTGAAGCAGAGCTGTCGGTAAACACCCATTTCAACAATGTGTCGGGGCTGTTTTCTCAACTCGGCAATGTGCTGACAGAGTCCCCGCAGATAAACAAAAGCGGTGGTCAGGACTGGCTGCAAGCCATTATTTCCTGCTGCGTAGGTGATGCAAGTGCCATCGTAAAGAACTGTACAGGCAGCCGCACGGCATGGATGGAGTTTATCCGCAAGGCTGTGTTCAATGGAGTATGGCAATGGCTTGTGATTCAGATGGTGACCGGTGGTTGGGGTGTAGTGATATGCGCCCTCATCGAATGGATGCAGATAAAGAACGGCAAGAACGAAATGATTGACCGCATGCTTACGGAAAGCAAGAACGCAGCCCTGAAGGAAATTCACGACAAATTGGATGACAGTTTACACGAGATAAATACGAACATTGCCATCAAAGTGAACGAGTTGAAGGAAGCAAGGTGCGGTGATGCCCGTCAACGGCTATCGGACAAACGCAACAGCCTTGCCGAGATTGTACGGAATATGCGCGACAGTACCTTCAATGCTGAACAGGAGAAAGTACGGACGAACTACATCATTGATGCATTGGCGCAAGAAATCAGGAGTTGCCATGAGGATGTGTTCGGAGAAGTTTGCACAGAGGCATTGGCAAAGGTGGAATGAGGAATGACATGGAACTGCGTGAACAATTCAATGCCCAGTGGAACGGGATAAAGGATGTCATCCTTTCTGAGACCAAAAGACAGATTGCCTTCAAAGGCAGGGTGGATGCGGAACTGCTGACTGCCAAACTACATGAAGAGGCTGCGAAATGGGAACAGGGCATATTGGTACAGGGCGTATGGTTCAAGAATTTTATAGAAGCGAAACCAAACAATGCCGGCTTGTTTTTGTTAAAGGTGGCCGCCCTGTCCTTTATAGAACCTGCCAGGAACAAAAAACCTTGCAACGGTTGGGTGTATTGTCTCTTTGGAATATTGGCTATGATGCTTGGCTATGTTTTGCATACAATAACAGAAATGAACATCTTTAAGCAGGCATTCTACCCTATTCTGTCGTTCGTCATCATGCGGACGCTGTATGTTCCTGTAAGAAATAGACGCAAGGCTTCTTTTGAACGCCGAATACTGGATGATATAGGTTGTCAACTTGATGGCATGCGTCAAGAGTTGAATCTGTATGTGAAATAAGAAGGATGTATCGAATTTAAAACTTAAAAAACACGAAGATATGGGACTGAACAGACTTTTAAAGAAACTTGCTCCCGGTGAAACCTTGGAGGAAGCATTGTACAAGAAGCTAACAGGGAAAAGTCTGCCAAAGAATTTATACAAGACAGACGGGTTGGGTGAAGGGATGGAAGTCGTGCACCAGGTGATTAACGGCTGGTGGAAGCCGCGTTACATCTTGAACCATAACGCCAAGACCGCCTTCGAGTTTATGAGCCATAGCCAGTACCTGCTGACCGTGGAAGCCGAGGACATAGATTGGGATACGCTGAAAAACTTGCCCGAAAGTGTCATAGACAACGCAAGGACGCAGTTCGCCATGTTCCCGACTTTCGTAGAGGGCTTCCATAACGGAGTCGCCCGTGTCAGATGGCAACTCAATCCGGACGGACGCTATTATATGGACGATGACGGGTTCGGCATGACCGATGACGAGGAAGTGGAAATCTACGGCTACATCAACAAGGACGGCAAGGTCGTCGGCAAGTTCCGTCTTCCCGGCGAAAAAGACAAGGATGTGGACTATCGTAAACTAGCTGAAGAGGCAGAATTGATGTTGAATTAAATTATACGACAATGAAGAGATTTAAGAACAATGAAACCATAGTGGTTTTAGGCACGCCTTTCATGGGCGTAAAAGACATGATTTTTCATGCAAGGGAGAGAATACCCAAATGTGGAGTATATGTAGGCGAGGATTCAAGGTTATATCCTTGCTTTGACAGTTCGGATTATGCATACGAAAACCGGCGTTATACGAACCTGGTATTTGCAAAAAGCCAAAAAGAGTTGGAGGCCAAAATGGCCAAGCTGAAGAACATGGAACAAATCGGGGCCAATTACAGCAAGCTGACCGCCGAACTCCACCCCATGGCCTATTGGGGCGGTGACACCAACCATGATGTGTTTTTGACAGAAGCTGCGTCCGAATAGTGAAGATGGCGAGGACCGAAATTGAATTTGAGTGATAGTTTTTGCCACATTGTCCTATCTATCCCATAAACGAATAAATCAATTGCTACATGAAAGGAATAGAACATTTTACAGCAAGAATGGCAATCATGGTGCTGTCCTTCATTGCATCCGCCGCGTCAATCCATGCGGCGGACAAGACTGTCACCATGGAAGTGGGGGAAACGAAAAGGCTCAGCCTGCCTTCCTACATTACGTTGAAGGCCATAAAGGGCAGCCAATGGACATCCACCCGTCCCGATGAGATTGAGGTGGTTTCGCAAACCGCTTATTCGGCGACGGTGAAGGCCAAGAAGTCTGTGCCGTCCACAACCACCTGCCTGGTTCATTGCCAGTATTACTATTATGAATCCGTAGGCTCATTCACTTATATGAGGACGGGCATCTATGATTTCAAGGTGGAGACGGAAGCCGTGCAGCCCACACATATTTCATTGCCGCCTTCCCTGAGTTTGAATGTGGGTGAAAGCAAATACCTCACTCCCACCATTACTCCATCGGATGCCGAAACCGATTTGACTTGGTCTTCAAGCCGGTATTCCACCATAAACGTGTTCCAGAATGGTCGTGTGCTTGCACAAAGGGAAGGCACATCGGTAATTACGGTAAGGACATCCAACGGCCTGTCCGCATCCTGCACGGTAACGGCGGTAAAGCCGGAGGTAGAAGTCACATCCATCCAGATTTCCACCATAAGTTGCGACATTGAGATTGGTGTCACCTATACGCTCACTGCCACCGTATTTCCTACCAATGCTACCGATAAAACGGTCACATGGAGTTCCAATGCACCGGATATCGTGAGCGTGGACAAGGACGGAACCATCAGGGGCATAAGCGCAGGAAATGCGATTATCACCGCCAGCTCTTCCAACGGAAAGGAAGCCGCTTGCTCTGTGACATGCAAGGCTGCTGTTCAAGACCTCGTCATATCCGATGGGAACGGACTGACAGACATCCCCTCCAAGGCGAACATCCGCTATGAAAGGACATTCCATGAGGGCTGGAACAGCGTCTGCCTGCCGTTTGCCTTTGATGCGGAAGTGTTGGGATTGGAAAATGCCAAGATAGCCTTGCCGGAGGATGTTGAGGTCATTGGCAGCAAAAGGTATGTGTCCTACCGGATTGTAGAGAAGGTCGAGGCCGGTGTCCCCTGCCTGGTTTATGTCCCGGACGAGCAAGACTGCAAGGTCGAATTAAACGATGTGCCTTTGGCTACCCGGCCTGTTGACGGGAACCCGTTATCTGGCGTGTTCACTGAAACCACCATCGGGAGCGGTTGCTATAAACTGGCATCGGACGGGAATTCCTTTGCCCTTACAAAGACAAGCTCTGCTGTGTGCAAGCCGTTCAGGGCTTACTTCAGGAAATAACAGCACCCGTGATAGAATTTTGCCGGAAATCCAATCCATATCAATGTAACAACGATAATAACAACACATTAATATCAACGAATATGAGAACAAAACTTTTCTTTGGAATGGCGGCAATGGCATTGCTGGCTTCCTGTGAATCCGTCTTTACCGAGGACGTTGAAGTGATACTTGGCACAGAACCCTCCGACATGACATTTTCTGCCGTAATAGCGGGCAACGCAAGTACAAGGACTGCCTTGTCGGACGAAGCCGACAGTGACGGCTGTTACTCCCTCTATTGGACAAAAGGGGACGCCATCAGCATCTCGGACGGTGAAAGCACCGCCATTTTCACTACAGAGAGCGACGGGACTTCTTCCGGCGAGTTCACCTGGAAAGAAGGACGGATTGACGGTGACGCATACTCCTATACGGCATTCTATCCGTCAAGCATCACGTCAAGCAACATGACACTCCCTGCCGGGCAGAATTATGTTCCGGACAATGTGGAGAATTTCCCCATGTATGCGAGGTCATACACCAAGGATTTGGAATTCAAGAACCTCTGCGGAATCATACGGCTCAGCCTGAAAAGCGAGGAATCCGGATCAATCGAAGTATCAGGCATCAGCCTGTCGGCTGACAATGCAGGCATGAGCGGAAGTTTCACGGTCGGAACAGACGGAGCGGCTGAGGTTGACGGAGAAGACGGCGTTCAACTTACGTGTGCGCAGCCTGTAACGCTCTACAAGAATCTGGAAACGGATTTCAACATCATCGTACCGAAAGGGAGCTACAATCCACTGAAAGTCAAAATCAGCTGTGCGGACGGGAAAGAAGCGAACCTCGTGTCGGAAGCGGCCGTAAATGTGAACCGGAGCGGCATCACAAAGATTACAATCACACTCGGCTCATCCTCGTTTGATTCTTCTTTAGAGATGATTCCCATCACAGAGTCCGATGTGGAGTTTACCGACAGGTAAAAAGAGGAATGACAGGTTTTCAGGATGGAATGGGATTCCCCGATGCCGTTTCCGAGTAGGCGGAACCGGGGAATCCCTCACCAAGGCAATCTGTAAAAAACGAACTATAAATCGAACACGTTAGGAATGAAAGCAACAGTCAGTTACACGGAAATATCAGACTGGACGGGCAAACGTTTCCATATCGCGCCCGTCCTCAAGCGTGTGGATGAGAAATCGCTTGAGGAGAGTTTCAAGCCCGGCAGGTTTATCCCCACGGTAAAAGTCACCTTCAAGGTAGAGGCCATGCGCAAGGATGTCGTATGCCTGTCATACGACTGCAGCACAGCAATTTCATTGCTCATCCGCGGAGCGGTGGAACATCTCCAAAACAAGATGCCCCACGGTATTGAGGTCAAGCCGGAGGAAAAGCGTGTCAATGTCTACCTTGACAGGATAGACAAGTTGAAAAGTGCGTTGGACTATGTGGCACCGACAGACCTTACATTCACCGACGAGGAAGTTAGCCTGAGCCTTGCATTGCTTTAGAAAGAACAAATACTTGGATTAAAAACGAAATGATTATGCTGACCGTTATTTGTATTACACTCCTTGCTTACTGCATTTTGGGCAAGGACATCCGTTCGTTGTTGGAACGGATAAAGGAGGTGGACTGGAAGGGCAAGTCCAAAGAGTTGTTTGACAAATTGCGTCCATACGCCTTGAAAGCCGGAAGGGTGGCGGCAAGGCCGATGCTCCAGTTCTACTATGTGATGACCGAAGAGAATACGCCCACCCTTGACAAGGCGTTGGTGTATGCGGCCATCATCTACACCATTTCCCCCGTCAGCCTCATACCGAGTGCCGTGTACAAGCTGCTTGGCGTATTGGATGAAGGCGCGGCCGTACTCTATGTCTACAAGAAAGTCAAGGAGCGGATTACGCCGGAAATCAACGCCAAAGTGGATGACACCCTGAACGAATGGTTCGGCGTGGAATATGTCCAAGTAGAAGAAGTGAACTGATCAGACTGGAGTACGCTTAAAATCACAAATCCGATGAAGAAAAAGATTGTATGGATTGACTTGGCAATATGCTCCCTATGGATGCTGGCCATATTGGGTGACAGGAACTATTGGAATGCGCCCCTGCAATTCGTGATGGTGGCCGCTGCCGTCCTGCGCCTGTCGTTCACTTTCGCAATGGCCCGTGGTGAGAAGCGCGCATGGATTCCGATGGCATTGATGATAGCCTTGGGTGTGCTGGTCGCTTCAACCAACCAGACATTGGGCATCATCCGTACATTGGCAGTCTACCCGTTCCATATCCTGAATATTAAGGCGGATGAGACGGCCATGAGACTTATTGCCGCATTCTATGCCTTATGGATATGGTTCGTGCCGCCAGTCTTGTATCTCATCCGGCTGTTCCGTAGAAAACTTACACGGACTGGACTGGCATGGAGCGACATATTGGGTGGTATCTTGTGGAAAGGTCGAAACGCGAGAGTTTATTCCGCATTGATGCTGACCTGCATCGCCGCCCTGTACAGCGGACTGGCCATGGACGCGAGAGTATGCCGGCTCATGTGTATTTGTGCCCCGTTGTTCAGTTTCTGGCTGATAGGGCGTTATTATAGACTGAAGGATGGAAAATGGTGGATATTGGTTGTTGCCATGGTACTGTTCTTCTATTCCCAGCCATTGGCCGGGCTGTGGAGGATTACCCTGCTTACTGTCAGTTTCGCATTGATTGTTTATATGGGTTGCAGACTGTACTGGCAGACCAGGCTTCATGTACTGTCCATTTCGACAATCCTTTATGTGGGCCTGTTCCTACCCTCGCTGGCTATAGGATATAATCCATACGCCTGTATCGACTACGGACGGTACGGCTTTTACACGCACCAGCCTTACAACGGCATCTTCTACATCAAGGATGGCGACTGCATAGGACTTCGCGACCGTTACAGACTGCTTGTCAAACCGGAATACGAACGCATACGCCATCATGAAAGAGGAATATGGTTCGACGAAGTAGCATTGTGCAAGGACGGCTATGAGACCTTGTATGACATACTTAACACGAGGTTTGAACGCAATGACATTAACGGGGAACTGCAAGCGAATGTATGCCGGGCATTGAGGGATATCACGCAACGCTACGAATGCGGATACGATGACCGCATGGAGGTGGAAGTGACCGAAATGGCCACAAAAAGAGTCATCTCCCATGTGAAAGCGACAGTGAATGGCAATCTGATTTATGACTACTCCGACGGGCCATTCTTGCCTGAAGAAACGGCGGCCTTACAATCCGGTGAAATCCGCTGCGACACGTTGGCTGTTCCAGAGTCATCATCATCAAAAGTGATGTTGAGCCATGCGTTGGACATCAGGAAAGATTCCCTGGTAATATATCGCATTGGCATCAAAATAGCAGCGGAGAAAATGTCAGAGACAAGCGTGGCAACCCAATTGGCAAATGAGATAGCGCAAAGCGAAGTGTTTACTCTATGATAGACAAATAAAAAGAAATTGAAGAATAAGATGAAAGAATACATTTGCAAGACATTGTGCGCGGTAGCATTCTTGGCGTTTTCTCTCAGTCAAATGAAAGCCCAAGAAGCCATTGTGGCGGATACGATCAATGTGGACGAACTTGTAACGGAAAAGCCATCACGGGTACCTTTGGAACAATGCCGCGTGATGGATATCTGCGAGGAGGGACGTTATGCTATTATTTCCCATCACGGCAAACAGGGTATTTACGACTTAATAAGGAGAGAGAATGTGACTGAAATCGATATGGAGGAAGTGGGCTATTCCCGTTATGTTGTGGTGGAAGACAGCATCCACATTTACTATTTCTGGGCAGAGAGAGGATTGCAGACCGGCATCATCGGAGTGATAGGCTCGAACAACCATACAATGGGTATATGGATGGACAATCCCGACCTGGTAGCCACACTTTCAGAATGCACCACCATTGATGAGGAAATCTCCCGTAAATGCCGCAAGATATTGAAGGAGGCCATGGGCGCGTTGGCCGGTAGCTATGGGCAGGTGGCCGTTCTTGATGCACTGACGGGTCGGCTCAAGGCATGGGTTGCTTTGGAGAAAGACACGGTAGGCATTGCAGACGCCAAACTTCTGAGAAGATCTTGTAGCGCGCGTCTGTTTGCCCCCGTCGTTGCCGCCGCAAGATTGGCAAAAGCCGGAATCGGACTTGAGGACAGTGTGGACACGGACGGTGAGGTCTGTGCCGATGGCGGCACGTTTGTCATTTGCAATAGCAAACCACATGAATATGGTCCTGAAATAACGAGCTACAGGAATGCGTTGGCCCGGAAATCGACCGTCGCCATGTTCAAGGCGATTACTTCAGGAAATAGGACACAAGGCCAGGAGATATGGGAAGAAATCATTTCGGGTAAGAAAGAAGCGAACGCCATGGAACTGGCGGCTGTGATAAATACCATATACCACTTGGGCAAGAAAGATTTGTGTTTCCCCACTCTGAAAGGCGATTCTGTTGAAATAATTGGCAAGCCTGAATACGAGCCATATGTAAAAGAATGTATGCGAACAACCATCTTGGAAATCAATTCCGATGGGGGGTGTCAGGCAGGAATGGCTCCGAAAGGGATTGACGCAGCCGGACTTTATGGCCAAAGCTCCCGTACGGACGAAAAGGACGGGAATACCGAGTTGAGCTATGCAGGCTGTTTCCCTGCGGAAAATCCCCGTTATGCAATCGGCCTGTTCATTGACATTCAGACGAAGAAGGGTGTGTCAGAGACGAATCTTGCTGAACAGGTCAACAAACTGATTGAATGGTTGAATAGCCGTTGAATGTATTATTGAATACTTGGCCTGTCATTATTGCTTACTAGGTCATTTAATATTGGATACTTTGAGTTTTGACAAAGACAAACATTAGAATCAATGAAGACAATCTGCATATTGACTTTAACAGCTGCGCTTGCAGCTTGCGGCATGGCCGCAAGGGATGCCGAGACTGCGGTAGGACAAAAATTCACCAGCGGCATGAATATGGATAGCCTTACAGAAGATGTTAACAATGAGGGGATTTTTGAAGGTGGCCAAAGATGTGTCTCGGAAGATGGGAAAGTGACAATAGAATCCGGCGTCTATCCCGACGGAGGTACTGCTCCCGACTACTGGGCGAAATGGGCGATTGTCAATGACAATGGAGAAAGGCATGTGCTGAGATTGGGTAACACCGCCTTTATGGATAACGTGCATTCACTGCAGAAGCTGGATGGAACGACCTATTATATCGTAAATTGTTTCGGGAAGGCAAGCAGTGCGGATGGCTATGAATGGTTGGAAGCATACAAGATTGATGGTGACACGGTAAAGACGGTGAATGTGATTGATGGTGGTGACCATGTTGACAATAATGATTTCAGTGTCAACTATTGGATTCCCGATTGGTTTTACACGACAAACGGTGCAGGATACGAATGGCTGTTTGAATATGATGCGAAATCAAGGAGGTTATATGTACCAATAACCGATGGGCAGGTGATTGTAGACCGTTATCAGGTATGGGAGTTCAATGGCAATCGGTTTGTCTGTCTGGGCGAACATCCCCATAAGGATTTGCATGGAAGCCTTGGCGCATATAATCGTTTGATATGCTACTTTACAACAGAAGACTATATTGTGCGTATTGATTCGCTTGACAGCCGTGAGTTGCGCTATGCCTCATGGACGAAACCGAAGACAATGGCAGACATGCCCGACATCGTACTGACAGGTGGTCAAAGACGCGGGTACGCTGCTGCTCCTGAGGAGTTAAAGCGATGCGATGACTACCGCTTTGTGAATGGAAGCTATGAGTATGTCGTCAACTATTATGAAACAAAGACTTCAAACGAAGGATACGGCGAACATCATGACTATCTTTTGGTCACGAAAGACGGGAAAGTCCTTGTGAAGCAGGAAAGACTCAGTGAAGAATATGAGAAAACTTGATTTCTTGTGTAATTATTACGCAAAATATTTGGTGGTTCAAAACAGACCATATATCTTTGTGGCGTAATTTTAACGCAAGAAGATATATGGATGAATTGAATAACTCAGAAGAAGGAAAAAAGTATTGTTACAAATATCCTCACCCAAGTGTTACGACCGATTGCGTTATCTTCGGTTTTGATGATGCCAAATTGAGGGTTCTATTGGTACAGCGAGGTATAGAACCGTATAAAGGACGTTGGGCGTTGCCCGGCGGATTCTTGAGGATGGACGAGAGTGCCAAGGAGGGTGCCTTGCGAGAGTTGCAGGAAGAAACCGGTCTGGAAGGAGCGTACATTCGCCAGTTTCACACATTCACCGCTCCCGAGCGCGATCCTCGTGAGCGCGTCATCACCATAGCCTATTATGCATTGGTACGAATGCAGGAAGTGAAAGGTGGCGACGATGCCGCCGATGCCCGATGGTTTGCATTGGATGAAGTGCCGCAACTAGCTTTCGACCACGACCAGATACTCCGTAAGGCAGAGCAGGCATTACGTAGGCAAATCCATTTTGAGCCTGTGGGCTTCGAGTTGCTGCCTGAACAGTTTACCATCAAGGAATTGCAGAACCTCTATGAGGCAATACTTGGCATTCGCTTCGACCGCCGCAATTTCTACAACAAGATGAAGCGGCTGGAGATGCTGGAACAATTGGACGAGACGGTCAACCCCTCGCAGAAGAAAGAGGCCTTCCTCTTCCGCTTTAACAAGGCAAAATATGAGGAACTGAAGCAAAAAGGGTTCAGACTGGAGTTTTGAACGAGTAAAAAATAGAGATATGTTAGGAGCAATCATCGGCGACATTGTGGGCAGTACCCGCGAATGGCGCAACATCAAGACGGAAGACTTCGAGCTTGTCCCCAAAGGAAGCCGCTTTACAGACGACACGGTAATGACTCTCGCCGTGGCGGAATGGCTCATGACCGACCCGGAACACAAGCCGGAAACATTGGTGGCGTGTATGCAACGCTTGGGACGCAGATACCCCAACGCAGGCTATGGCGGCATGTTCCGTAAATGGCTGGCGAACGACAATCCACAACCATACGGCAGCTTCGGCAATGGTTCGGCCATGAGGGTAAGTCCGGTGGGTCTGTATGCCAATTCACTTGACGAGGCATTGGAACTGGCACGCACCACGGCCTCGGTCAGCCATGATCACCCCGAAGGCATCAAGGGAGCACAAGCCGTAGCAGGATGCATATTCATAAAGAAGACCGAGTGGGCCGATAGTGATAAGATAAGGCGTTTTATCAAGGAGAGAATAGGCTATGACCTCGACTTTAAGCTGGAAGATATACGCGACGGCTATGGTTTCGACGTGACTTGCCAGGGAAGTGTGCCCATTGCCATCAAGGCCTATCTGGAACGCAGCATCTATCCTCCAGAGAAAGCGTTGCGTCTTGCCATTTCCATGGGCGGCGATTCCGACACCATCGGTGCCATGACTGCCTCCATTGCCGCAGCCGAGCGTTTCGGTGTCATTGGAGGAGGATTCAGTACGGAACTCATCGACCAATGCCGCGCCCTGCTTCCTGCCGACCTGCTTGCCATCAACGACCGCTTTGATGAGTTTATCTCACGTCCGCTCCACCAGTCGTATTACCTGCACGGATACCTGTTCGCCGGGGAATACCCGGGCGACAAGGACGAAGAAACGGCCAAGAGGAAAATCAATAACATGGTGCATTTCGGGGTGAAGCATTTTGTGGACCTCACCGAAGAGGGGGAGTTGCGGCCATACAGCCACCTGCTGCCGAAAGGAACGACTTACCTGCGTTTCCCCATTCCCGATGGTGGCGTTCCGAAGTCCATAGAGTTGGTCAACCGCCTTTTGGATAAGATTGCTTATCTTGAAAAGACGGAAAGCTATACCTACATCCATGGACGGGGCGGCGTGGGGCGCACGGGAATAATCGTGGGATGCCTCAAGGCGAGAGAACTGCAACGGCGTGGCAGTAACGACTGCGACGCATTGACCGTCTTGCGCAACTTCTTCAGATATATGCCTAAGTCGGCCTACCGCAAAACGCCTGATACGCCGGAACAGGAGGAGTTTGTCAGGGCTTTCGAGCGTAGTGCGGGCTGCTGCAACGAAGCCAAGGACGCAATGGTAAAGGACTGCATCAGGGGATGCCTGATGGCCGGTGCTGCAGGCGATGCATTAGGCTATGCAGTGGAGTTCATGAGCAGGGAAAGCATCCTTGCCAGATACGGCGACAAGGGAATAACGAAGTTCGACGTTACCTCGGATGGTAAGGCCCTCGTGAGCGACGACACACAGATGACACTCTTTACTGCCAATGGTATGCTGATGGGCATTACTCGCGGCAATATGCGCGGAATCGGCGGTGCGCCGGAGGACTATGTCGATGGCGCTTACCTCGACTGGTATTACACGCAGACGGGGAAGAAAAGGGAAATTCTGATTGACGACTGGCACTACACGTGGCTTCGCGACTTGCCCGAACTGGCACACCGCCGTGCGCCGGGCAACACGTGCCTGGCCGCTTGCGAGGCGATGTATTACGGAATGGAAGTGAAGAACAACAGCAGGGGTTGCGGCGGCATCATGCGCGTTGCGCCGCTGGCGCTCCTTTCGGTCGGATACCTGGTGCGTGGTGAGCGGTTTTATTCTGTTGACGAGATGGACAAAGCCGGTGCAGAAACAGCGCGTGTGACGCATAAGCATCCCTTGGGTTTCCTTCCTGCGGCCATGCTGACCCACTTGTTGTACAAGTTGGTGCCCATGTCGGTAGAAACTGTGCGAGAAGAGTTTGAGCAACTTGTAGAAGATACCATCGAAGCACTCGATAACATCTATAAGGGTGAGTTTGAGGAAGACAAGCGTTACCTTGCCGAACTTACGCGAAAGGTGCTAGCCCTTGCAGGTAACGGCAGGAGCGATGCCGACAACATACGTTCGTTGGGCGAAGGCTGGACGGGAGAAGAAGCATGGGGCATTGCCCTCTATTGCGCCATGCGCCATGCAGACAGTGTAGAGGATGCAATCATGGCTGCCGTGAACCACGACGGAGACAGCGACTCGACGGGATCGATTTGTGGTAACATTATGGGTGCCATTCATGGCTATGAGGCCATCAAACGCCAACGGCTGTTTTGTCCGCAAGGAAAGGAGCTTGAGCAGACGCTCGAATTGTCGAACATCATTCTTACCATTGCCGATGACCTCTATACAAGCTGCATTATCAGCGAGTACGACCCTATAGATACGCTGGAAAAACGTCAGTGGTATGAACGTTATTGTGAAATGAAACCTGCAGGAATATAAATGGTTATGCAAGAAAACTATATGGCAACCAAACGGAACGGGCATGAGTTGAAGGATATGTATAATCCGGAAACCAACACGTTGGACATACGCTCCAACGGACTGTATCCGTCCAATGTGTTGAGCAACCTGTGCAGCAACGGGTTCCGTTTTGACGGAATGGTGTGCGGCAGCATGGAGGGATTTCTGCAGTCATTGAAGAGAAAAGAACTTGACAAGCAACGGCAGATATGCGGTATGAAAGGTGGCAATGCCCGCAAGATGAGTGTGGCCTCTTGGCAAACCAACCAGATAGTGTGGTGGAAAGGGCTGGCTATCGACCGCCAAAGCGACGATTACCAACAACTGATACGCCGCGCCTATCAAGCCTTGTTCGAGCAGAATGAACGTTTCCGTGCGGCACTGATGTAGACGCGGGGCATTACTCTCGTCCACACAAGTGGAGAAGAAAATCCTTTCAAGACTATCCTCACCCCGTCGGAGTTCTGCAGCATACTCACCGAGATGCGTGACCGCTATGACCGGCGCGACAAGACACGGGAGCTTGTGGAAAAATCACTCCGTCGAAAGAAACCCATCTACCTGCACGGCTTCGGCTCGTCGGCAGCCAGCGGTACGGTAAAGAGCTTGCGTGAACTATTGCCTGATTTCGATGTCGTCGCACCCGATATTCCTGTTGACCCTGCCGAGGCATTGCCGTTCCTGCGCGGTTTGTGCATGAATGTGGTGCCTGATGTGATTGTCGGCACCAGCATGGGCGGTATGTATGCCCAACAGATGCGTGGTTACAAGCGCATCTGCGTGAACCCGGCCTTTGAGATGTCGAAGACGAGCAAAGCACTCACCATTGGTACGCACGAATACTTCAAACCACGTAAAGATGGCGCAATGGGTTTTGAGATTACTCCGGAAATCATCCGTCGTCATACAGAGATGGAGGAACACCAGTTTGACGGCATCACCGACGAGGACAGGAAGACGGTATGGGGAATGTTTGCCGACAACGACCGTCAAGTGAACTGTGAGCCGCTTTTCCTGCAGCATTACTGCCAAATGGTGCATTTCAATGGCGAGCATCGATTGGATGAAAACGCGATAGAGGAAGTGCTCGTTCCGCTTGTCAGAAGTATGACATAACGAAAACAGCTATGTTGGTGATACATCCAAAAGACCGGACCACCGCGATGCTCTCAACATTGTATGAAGGGTTGGAGGCACAAGTGATTGATGGTGACTGTTCCACAAAGACGATGAACCATCTGTTGCACCATGTCTCTCCACAAGAACGTATCATGCTGTTGGGGCATGGTTCTGAAAAAGGATTGTTCTTCAGGCATGATGACAGCAAGAAGGATTTCAATAGGATTATTGTCGGTCATCCTCACGCTTATCATCTGCGGAAACATGGAGGCTACATTGTGGCCGTGTGGTGCAACGCCGACCAGTTTGCAAGAGCCGAAGGTCTGCACGGATTGTTTACCGGAATGATAGTTTCTGAGTTGAGTGAGGCCCTTTTGTATGAGGTGGAGACCACACAGGAGGAGTTGAACTGTGAAAATGTGAAGTTGGCCCAGCGGCTGCGGACCTTGCTTGATGAGGGTATCCCTCTAAGCGAGATTCCCAAACGGATGTTAGCTTTGGACGATGCCCGTTCGCCGCTGACGAGATTTAATTACATGAATTTCAATTATATGTAAATGAGTGATGAGATGGAAAATGCGATTATAACGTCAAAAAAGGGAACCGGGATCGGAAACCTTGCATTTGTCAAGAAGTCCAATGTGCTGTATGAAGCGTTGAAACAATGCAGACCTTGCTCCGGTCTATGACAAGGGAGTGCGCGGGCGTACCATGTCCGGGCGTGGCAATAACTGGCTGCTGGTAAAGGTACGTGATGCCGGAATTAGGACAATCATTGATTTGCGTACTGCCGACCACACTGACCGCTATGACCGCAATGTGACGAAAGCCGGACTGGAATACCACAACATACCCGTTGACAGCAGGAATACGGATGTGCATCAGATTATAGCTTCCCTGCCCAAGTTGTTTGAGCTGATGGACAGAGGAAACTACTATATGGCCTGCGCCATGGGGAGGCATCGTACCGACATTGCCATCGCCCTGTATTATGTGTTTCACCCTTCTGTGCCATCCGAAGAAGTACCCAAAATGCGTGGACACCGGGAGAACGGCCGGTTCAGATGCGAGGACATTGCCGCACGACTGAACAGCGTCATGCGGAATATGACACCTGAAGGACTTGCAGCACTCGGACTGCCTCCAGGCTATGAAAAGGAATTCCGCAGAAGAAAGCAAAGGCTGTTTGGTCTGAACAGGGTGTTCCCGAACGAATAGCAATTACATCAAACTATAAAGCATATGAATACGAACGAATTTGAAAATCTGATGGGAAGTCTGGAGGCCGGGAACAGCGGCTATATGTGTTTCGACCGCAAGGAAGACATGTTGTTCTTGGAAGCCCGCACCGGAAGACAATGCCTGCTGGTAGACAAGAGAGACAAACATGTTGTGGAACTGGTTGACAAGGACGGCAGAATGGTCGCATTCACACCGGAAGATGTAAGCCCGTCTGTTATCACACGGGACGTGGAAACAGGAAATGCCCGGGCCCTTATCGCCCGTTACAGGTTTTTCGTGTATGAGTTCAAGGATGGCAGGGCGGAAGTTGAATGGACCGTATGCCCGGACGGAAGTTTCTTTGCCGACGGGGACGGCTTCGGTGCCGAAGACTGCAAGGAACTGACGGTTAAGGCGGTAATAAACAGGAAAGGGGATGTCCTTATGCCTTTCCATTAGGCACAGCCAGGCCATGTCTTTGACGAACTTTATCAGTAGAGGCATGGCTGCCGTTTTCCATTCGAGGAGTGCATGATGTAGAGGGCAGGAACTGAAGACCAAAGGATATTTTTCGGATAAAAGAACGGTTTGGTGATAGGAATGGTTACAAATTCCGCTCTCTTCTCATAGAAAGTTGAACAAAACGATGGAGGTAAAGAAAATGAATACATCCGAAGCCGAGAAAGAATGGTTGTACCGCATTTGCGGAGGACAAACGGCGGTAGGACCGAATCCCGTCCCTGCCAAGGAAGCAGAGCACAAACCTGCCATAAAGAAAGCAAACAAGGGACGAGGTTTCGACGATATTGCCGGCATGAACGAACTGAAGGAATTCGTCACCGAGGGCTTTATCAATGTACTGAAGAATCCCAAGTGTGCAGAGGTGTACGGCATCAAGCCTCCGTCGATGCTGTTTTACGGGCCTGCGGGATGCGGCAAGACGTTCTTTGCCGAAAAGATGGCGGAAGAGGCGGGCATCCACTTCATGAAGATTGTACCCGATGACCTTGCCTGCACTTGGGTGCACGGCACCCAGCAGAAGATTGGCGAGGTGTTCAGGGATGCGGAGAGGAAAGCTCCCACACTGCTGTTCTTCGATGAGTTTGACGCGATGGTTCCCAGACGTTCGGGCGACGAGGCAAACCAGCATTACGACAGCGAGGTAAACGAGTTCCTGTGCTGCCTGAACAATGCCTCCGACCGTGGCATTTACGTTATTGCCGCGACCAACCATCCCGAACGCATTGACAAGGCAGTGCTCCGCACGGGTCGCATCGACGAGATGATATATATCGACATGCCGGACTTGGAGGCGCGGAAGAGCCTTTTTTCATTGGCACTGTCCAAATTGCCGTCCGATACGGGCATCGACATTGGTCGCCTGGCTGAACTTACCGAGGGCTATAATTGCAGCGATATCAGCTACATTGTCAAATCGGCGGCAAGAAGGATGTTCAATGAGACCATCAAGGAAGGCGGCAGTGTGTATCGGCCCGTCAGCCAGACCTTGCTGGAAGAGACCATCTCTAAGAGAAGTCCGTCTGTAAACGGCAGGGACCTGCGTGAGTATGAGCGTGTGAGAAGCGAGATGTCGCCAAAGGACAAGGGACGGCGACAAGCTACCATAGGATTCAGATAACATACCAAAAACATCAGATTATGAAAGAGAAAATATTGGAAGCATTCGGCTACCTGGGTTTCAAGCTGGAAGATGCGGGAAACGGAGGTTACAGTTTTACTTATGAAGGACTGAACCTGTTACTCCTGTACAATGAAAATGACGAGGATTTCCTCAATATCGCACTGCCTGGCATAATTGAAGCGGATGACGGGAAAGTCCTGCAGATATGCGCACTGATGGAGAAAATAAACTCCACGCTAAAGTATGTCAAGGCCTACTTGTTCGGGGACAGTGTCTGGATGTTCTATGAGCGGGAACTCTTGGGCAGTGAAGACTTGCCGCAGGTTATTTCCCGAATGATTCTGCATTTGGAAGCAGGCCTGCAATTCGCGCGCAAGACGATTACGGAGATTGAAAACACCATGACAAAAGAGTCCTCGGACGAAGAAGCTGAAAATGCCGTGGAGGAAGTAGTTGCAGAGGATTTTAATAATGATGACAAAAACGAATAACCGGAGGACGAAACGATGACAAAGAAAGAAATGATAGCAGAAGCAGTGGAGAGCCTTGGTTATAAGCCAGTTGTGGATAATGACGGCGACATCTGCGTCCGTTACCAGATGAAGAACATCTATTTCATGACAGGGCAGGATGAAGAGCCGTATGTGTCCGCCATTCTGCCCCAGTTTGCGGATGTGAACGAAGGGGAGGAAACGTTGACGCTGGCTGTCTGCAACAAGGTGACCCGTGACGTGAAACTGGCGAAAGTAT
>ERZ824600.2033-NODE-2033-length-22688-cov-11.936995_pt1 | contig 22688 bp, 37 predicted proteins | sample MGYA00519933_ERZ824600 | MGnify/ENA primary metagenome ERZ824600 (study PRJEB31778, sample SAMEA3449178) | human gut metagenome | biome: human gut; feature: human-associated habitat; material: faeces | place: United Kingdom | collected 2010/2012 ... | reverse complement strand
TTTTACAACTCGGAACTCATGGATAAAATTAAAGATATCCTAAAGACGGATGACCGTTGTCATGAATCTACTGGAAAATTGACGGCTATTGCCGTATTTTTGACATATTAGTGATTATCTTGCGGGGAATATGATATGATTACAAAAATAGTTCATTAAGGGGGTATACATAATGAAGAAAAATGAAAAGAAAACTGTATTAGCAAAAGCATTAACATCCGTTGCTGATGGAATGTTATCAAAAGCTGCAAACAGCAGATGTGCACTCATATACCATCAGCCTAAACAGCCGGAAGAAGTGAGGAAATTCAGGAAAAACAAATAAATGAGAAAAGTAGCAAAGTTGTTGACAGATTATGTTATCAAAAAGAGCATGGTTGATGAAGCAGATCGGGAAGTCTATGAATATGGATTTGTCATAACCTTGGAAGTTGGGTTATTTTTGGTTGCAAGCTTGTTCATCGCACTGAAACTCGATATGGTCTTAGAAGGGATATTTTTCTTTGTGATTTTCTCACCATTGCGTTCCTATGCAGGTGGTTTGCATTTGGAAAAATTCTGGATATGCTTTGTTTTGTCATGCTTAACATATATTACTACTCTGCTTGTAGTTAAGAATCTCTGTTTACATGAATTTGTTTCACTTATTGTATTATTCGCCCTGGAAGTATTTGTGTATGTGTTATATCCAGTTGAGAACAGAAACAGGGAGATAAACGAAGAAGAGAACAAGTGTTTTAAAATAAAGCTGATGAAATATTTATGCTTGGATTTTTTTATCGGAATAGTTTGCACTATATTTGAAAAGGATAGCTACTTCTTGGAGCTAAATATAATATTTTTAATAGTTGTAATCACAATGCTGATAGGGAAATGCAGAAATCATTTGAAAAATGTATGTAAAAGCTATGTTCCAGGAAAAGGTCTCTGGTAGCTGGGTCAATGTGGAATCATGGGAAGATTCGAGCAATACCATAACAGCATCTGGCTTGGAAATATATCTGGTTTCCAGAGGTACATATCGAGTTACAATGACGTGTAGTGTTAATGGAGAAATTAAAACGGCAACATCGGCAGAAAAGAATTATCAGTTTGTAGAAAAATGTAATGTGTATTGCAGGTGGGGAAATCTGCTTTGCAACTATGGATGGGAGTGGTGCCCATGAAGAGTCTATAATGGCGAGAAATTTGAGAAGTGAAACGGAGGAGATTTTGAATGAAAATATTGACAAAAGTTATGGATTTACTTGCATTATCGGTTATCTTGTCTTTTATGATTTTGATGTTTTCAGGATGCCAGATGGCTTCCGGTACTCTTTCCGAAAAGGAAATTACTGTGTTTAACACAGAATTTTTCAATGGTGACATAACGAACATGAACAATATGCTGTTATCCAGCGAGTATAGTCAACCAGATGAAATTAACTTGTTTGAGTTATTTTATAATGGCGTTGGAGGAGCGTTTGGCGAAGTATCGGAGGATGAACTGTCAATGCTGACAGAGTTATGTAGTGATGCCCCGTATTTGGATATCATAAAAATCACAGCAAATGAAATGGATGCTTTTTTGCAGGAAAAAATGGGAATAAGTCTGGCGGAGACAAAAAAGACAGGCTTGGACAGTTTCTATTATTTGGAGCAATATGACAGTTACTATCTGATTATGGGAGACTCGAATTTTGATTGGTGTATGGTTACTTCCGGAACTTGGGAGTCAAATAACAAACTCATACTGAAATACGAAAAAGAGTATGAGGGGGGGCAATGGGTGGTCATTTTACAAAAGACGGATGATGGTTATTTGTTTATTTCTAACCAGAAGGCAGATTAAACAAGTTCAGACGAGAAAGAGAGGTATTTTATGAAGAGAAAAGAGGAAGCAATGAAAAAGTATATTGCGAGTTTTTTAGCTATTTGTATGATCTTTGTTATGGTTCCGATTTTGCCCGCAGAGGCGGCTGGCCTGGAAGATACAGAAAGGGTGGAGATACTTGAGTTGGTAGAAAGCTACATGGATAGTCGGGAAACAGCAGTCATGACCGGGGACACGGAAAGCTTGAGAACAGTGGCTGTCAACGGCATCGTGAACGATGAAAATGCTCACAGAATTACATTGTCCGAAAATAACGTCAGCGTTTCTGATATGTCTTTTCAAATTTCTGGGATTGACATAGAGGATACAATAACTTTTGTGACATTATATGAGAGCATGGAATATGTAGATGACGGTGTTGTGAAGACTGCAGACATTGAACACAACCTGACTATCATGTACGATGAGGCATATGATGTAGCCAAAGTAGTGTCTGACAGTTATAGGGAGACTGTGTCAGGATTCCAATCCTGTTCTTATGTTTCTGAAGAAATTCAAGCTGTTAGTGAAGCGTTATACAGCTTGAATTCCATAAATACTGATTATTGTGCTGAAATTGTCAGAGTTGCAGAATCCCAGGTTGGGTATAAAGAAAAGGCTTCCAATTCAGACTTGGATAGTTTCACAGCGAACGCCGGTTCTGCAAACTACACCAAATATGGTCAATGGTATGGGCTTAACCCCGCAGCATGGTGTGCAATATTTGTTAGTTGGTGCGCAAGTGAAGCGGGCGTATCAACATCCGTTATTCCTAAGTATTCTTCCTGCTCGACAGGAATGAAGAATTTCAAAGACATGGATTGTTTTTATTACAGTTCTGCTTATAACGGAAGCTATACACCTGAGGTCGGCGATATTTTCTTTACGGGCACGAGTACAACATCTAGTAGCCACACTGGCATTGTAGTTGAGGTGTCAAGCACACAGATTACTGTTGTGGATGGAAACTGGAGTGATAAGGTTTCGAGACATACGTACAATTTAACAGATAGCAGTCTTATAGGATTTGCAAGCCCGATTTATTAAACATAAATATTTGACATTAAAGTAGCACAAGGAGAAAGAACTTGGTTATATTGAGCAGATTATAAAAGGTAATGTAAACCGAATTATGAAAAAATCGTATTCCTTTCCATTGGGGTGAACGATTATATTTTGCTTACGAAAGCCCCGTCAAGGTTGAATTTAACGGCTTTCAGTCCGGTCTTGACTGATCTTCCGATGCAAAATTTTGGTCACCCAAGCCAAAGAAAGGGGAGGTAAAGGCACAGCCTTGGAACACTTGATTTTACTGGAGTTGGGGTGATTTTGAGCGTATAAAGTTGACACTACCTATAAAAAATGGGAGGGTGAAATATGAAGAAAAGAATAATATCTTTGGCAATTGCTGTTATGTTCGGATGCTCTATTTATACTTCTGCTATTACTACATATGCAGAAGAAGCATGTGGAGAAACGGATACTGTGAGCAAGGGAACTTTACTTTATGAGACAGAGGTAATAACACAAAAAGATTATGACGAAGGATTCCAAAATTATGCCCTTTCTGCAGCAACAGTAGACTTGGCAGTAAGTATGCACACTTTTTCCAACAATAATTTGGCAAATGTTGTCGGTGTTGTAAGAGATTATGATACAGAAGCCTTTATTCCAAATGCTACAATTTCTGTAGATGGGGAAGTTGCGGTCATTACGGGTGAAGATGGACGTTTTCAAATAAAAAATCTCCCTTCAGGAACATACGATTGGGAAATAAATGCAGCAGGGTATTTTGCGGCAAATTATAGTAATTATGATGTTGACAGTGCGGATGGAACTACAATTTTTACATTCTATATAAATGATGACTTTTCTGTTTCGCAGGATAGAGAAGAAATAATGCATGATATAGGAGGACAAACTGTACTGCCTTCTATTATAGATAGAGGAAATTTTGCAACATCATCTGTTGCCAGAGCAATGAGTTCTGTTCCGGATGTAAGCAATTCTATTGCGGTTTACTATAATAATCAAACAAAAACTGTTGATAGAGAGACATATATCTATACTGTATTATCTTCGGAACTTTACGGAAAAAGTTATTACACTGGTAAAGGACTAACTTCAACACAGGTTAGTGAATTGTATGAAGCACAGGCAGTGGCGGCAAACACCTTCTTAGAGTATGCGCTGAGTGTTTATTCGAATCATTCGGGTAAAGATTATAAGGTTTGCTCATCTTCTTGTTGTCAGGTATATGATCCTACTAAGGTTACCGAGGAGGCAATAGATGCAACGGCAAATATTTTTTATACTTCTGGAGGTAAATCTAAAACGGATATTGTAATGTATAAACCATCATCTACAACTTATGATTATATTTGGGGTGCCTTTTTCTCAAGCTGTAGTGGTAATGGAACAAAAGATCATTCTACGCAGCCTGCTTTGAAAGCTGTAAGTTGCACAGATATTGCAACTGGTGCGGGAGGACATCGTTACGGGCTATGTCAAATGGGTGCCGCATTGCGTGCAAAAAATGGTGATTCCGCATCGAATATTTTGTTGTATTATTACACTGATTGCAGGATCATATCCTGCACATTAAAATAGAAAATGTGCCAGAAAGAGATTAAGACGAGTATGGGTAAGATGAAAAATAAGGTTTTGCCGGTCTCTGTTCTTGTGTTGTTTATGCTGATGTGCATCAATGCGTGTGGAATATCGAAATCCAGGGATAGTGCTGATATGGTCTCAGAGCTTAATAACAGGATTATAGAAAAGGTAGCAGAGAATTACGAAGAAGGTAACATCAGTGCATTAGATATTGTTATAGTTCGGATTGATTTTGGTTCTTTCTCGCAAGATAATGCCAGTGAAATATTCGTGTTATGCAAGATTTTGAATACCCCTCATGTTGCAGGATTGGATAAAACGGTGGGTATCCTTTTAGATGCTGATTCATTAGAAATGGTAGCATATAAGGAGTTTGCGGCTGATAAAGTAGTTATAAACTGTATTCAAGCGAGTGACGGACAAAGCAGAATATTGGTATCAAAAACCACAACATATCAAGGAATATCAACACAGGAAATTCAGCTTTTAGCTGTCGAAGGCAGTCAATGGGTAGAAATTCCGATAGATGCGCTAAAGATCATTGGAGATGAATCTTTTTATTATATGGATATAGTAGATGATTTGATTATTGTGGCATCTGAGGATAAATTGATAAGTTCTGAAGAAATCGTAGCAGTATTAAAGTGGAACCCTGAGACAGAGCAGTTTGTTTTGGAACAGTAACGGGTTTGGCGGTGTGCAAGTCCAAATTATTAAATAACAATGTGCATAAAGAAAAGCGGAAATCTGGCTATATTAGATGAAATCACCATGACCACTAATTCCTTTGTCTATCAGAATGCTGAAAGCGGTGATGCTAAAGTTTAATTTTTATTTAAAACCGTATTTTCCAAAGAGGGAAGAAGTTCGGCAACCGTAACTTTTTCCACGGAGTCAGCTTTCGTACCTTTTGTTTTAGGCTTCTTAACCCTGGTTTTAAGAGGAGAAAACCGGCGCATTTTAAACTCTGGTTTAACCATTATCACCGTCAGAAATCCAGAAGTAAACAAAAGTAAACATATTATTTGATACTTTGAGAAATCAAAAAAATCGGAAACGCTGTATTTATCAGCATTTCCGACCCTTTTAACCTAATAGCGAGAGGGGGATTCGAACCCCATAAGGGGAAATACGTAAATTAGTGATAAATGCGTGAAATGCTGATGAATACTGGAATATAGCGTACTTTTGTGTTTCTGAATAAGAAACGATATTTCGTAAAAAGAACAGTAAATGCAACATGATGCAACACGAAATGCAACACGAAACTATTCTTAAAACATAGAATCAAAATGCTGGTTGGCCTTATCTGCCATCTCTTTTCTCCGGTCACTCATAGCGTGTCTGTATACTTTTTTTAACACCCTATCAGAGCTCCAGCCACCGTCTGCCATGATGTAAGCATCTGGGATGCCGAGTGCGTGCCGGATAGAAGCGGAGTAATGACGGAGATCGTGAAAACGGAAATGAGGTATATTATTCCGATCCAGCACCCTCTGAAACATAATAGTGATAGAATGTGGATTCAGTGAGGTAATGTGTCCGATTTCCGCAATACGGTCCACGACAAATTGAGGTGCGGTGATGTACCTGTCGGAGGATTCTGTCTTGGGGGCTTTCAGATGCCACTCTTTATCCTCACCAAGGACAAGGGAATGATGAATATGGATGGTAGTACCGTCAATATCACGCAGGGACAGACCGCAGATCTCCCCGCGACGCATCAGGCAGAAGGCTGCAAGTAGAACAGGAACCTCCAACTCGGTATCCCGGACAGATGCTACCAGAGCTTTGATATCTTTATCTGTAGGTATATACAGATCCGGTTCTATGCTCTGCGGCATGGAAGTATCCAGATTGATATAATCCCCGAGTACAGCAGAGATCAGGCCGTGATAATTTCGCACGGTTTTAGGAGCTCGGGACTTGGTCAAGGAGTTAATGACATCCTGCACATCTTCTGAACTTAAATCAGAAATCTTTGTATGACAAAATGAAGAGAATTCCCTGTTTAGTATCGTTTCGATATTGCGGTATCCTCGAATAGTAGAAGGAGACAACACTGGAGTTTTCGATTCGATATACTGGCTAAGTGCATCGGAAAACAGAGCATCGCTTTTCTTCTGTTTTTTATGTTCTTCTAAAGATATCATATATTGCGTGGCGAGGTATTCAGCTTCACGCTTTGTCCCTGCAGTAAATGATTTATACTTTCGTCTTCCATTTATATCAGTACCAGTATATACGAGGCATCTCCAGGATCCGGAAGGTAATTTTTTTGCAGTTGCCATAGTATCCTCCTTTTTGGGTATAAAAATACCCGGTGACTTGATTTTTACGTCCCGGGATGATACTATTGGAATGAACGTATAGTAGTATCCTTCGGGACTATTATCATCTCAGCTCCGGTGTTGCAGCACTGGGGCTGATTTTTTAACTATTTTTTATCCATTGCTTTTTTGAAACGTTCTACTTTTTCTTTCCCCTTATCTTCATTAATTTTGAATTCTGCATTCATGGTTTTAGAGACCCTGTATACAGATTTGCAAAATAATATAATTCCATAAATTAAAAATAGTAGTCCAAAGATGTATGGATAATCGGTAGAAAAGACAGAAGTATCACCCTTCGTATAATTTTCTATCCAAGAATTAATACCAAATATAAAATATAGAGATGACACTATGGATATCATGAAAAAAACAATACTTTTTATCACGGTATCACAATAAGATCTTATGAAAGATGTTTCCCTAAGATTTTTTAATACTGATGTATCAGATAAACTTATAATAAGCCCTAAGACAGTAAATGAAAATCCAGCGAAAACAGTACTTACTGTCAATAAATTGAACTGCATTCCAATCAGATTATCAATATTTGGAACATAAATTATTCCAAAGTGCAAAATTATGTGACTGAAAAGTAATGTAACCATAATAATTATTATAAGTTGAATTTTCTTCATGATTTCATCCTCTATTTGCTAATGGAACTATTATATCATAATTACTATTGTAATTTTCAATTAATTTATTTCTGGCTATATTTATTAATTCAACCTCTGAATACGAAATAGAATGTCCGTTTTCAACGTGAGAAGTTTCAATTGTAATGTCGTATTTGAACGTCTCATTGTATAAATTGTATTCTTTTGATTTTACAGAGGCACTGCGAGCTTTAAAAATGGCTCCGGTAACAGCTGCAGACTGCTTGATTTTGTCAACCACTTTGGGAACATCTTCATTAGAAGCCAATGTCGTACCGTGCGCAGGAGCAAGAGTTATTTTGGCTCTAATATTATTTTCAAACAGTTCAGTGATATCTTCATCAGTGAACCCAAATTCTTCCAAAAGTGCAGGGGTGGGAGTTGGTATATCCACTGTGAAAGAGGAAATAACAGGTTTCCTGTGTTGGAATATACAATCTATTCCTGTGCGGTTTGGAATCGCATAGAATTCCAAATAGTAATTTGAATTCATTTTTATTAAGTTTCCAACAGCTGCGTGATCAGGAGAGTATTGTGATGTAACAATTTCAGCAATCAAGGTCTGATAGTTAATATAAACAAAGCAATAACTTTCTATTCCCTTTACGTTATCTGGAAAATTTCCCATGACTGGTTCTGTTTTAAGCGTATTATAGTTTCGTCCAACGACCGAGTTAGATGGCTTTTGCTTGGAAAGTCTTGCAAAAAAATGAGTATCATTATTATCAAATATATCAACAATTGTCTTTTTGGTGTCTTCAGGCTGTGTTATGTCTACTGTATAGTATTCTCTGGGGTCATTTTGATTGTTATTAGGTTGAATTATATTTTCGATAATATTCTTAAATAAAGTTATGGGCTGTACCGCTTCTGAGTCCTTTTCCTTAATAATAATTGAATAGAAATATGCTGATTTCATTTGTACTCCTTCCAAACATCAGTTCGTTACACGACGTTTTTTTTTACGGAATACTGCGGTAGAACTTAAGCTTTACTTAAATATTACTCTGTTGTTTATTATTTCGACATTTATACCATGCTGTGATAGCTCATAGATGAAATTATATTTTACTCGATAATTATAAGCATTGTGGTTGTTGCATTAGGTTCTTCATCTTGTGAAATAGTTAATGTAGTACAACCTGAATGCAAAGCTTTAATTGTGAAATAATATGCACCTAAATCATTTTTGTTATTAGTCCAGTCGAAACTAATGTTACCGTTGTCTAAGTGAGCTGTGAATGGTATATCTCCCCAATATGTGAATATCCCAGTGTATGTATCTCCACATTTTAAATAAAGAACATCTTTAGTAACTGAAAAATTCATACCAGAATTTTTGCTATCATAATTTTTTAAGTAAGATATCAAACTTTGGTATTTGTCTTCATTGTTGGCACGATATAATCCATCTTCTTGCAGATAAGCTACCCTTTCCGAAAGATATTTGTTTTCTTTATATTTGGTATATGAATATACACAGCTAATGACCAACAGTACCGAAACAATTCCCGAAATAATCATGAAAGTAATGGAAAGGGAGTTTATATATTTCTTATGTTCTGGATATTCTACCGGGGGCTCATAGTTAAGACTAGATCCATTATTTACTGTATCCATCTTTGGAATATCATCAACATTATCGCCATCTTCATTAAATATCTTAAAGATGATTTTTCGGTTATGAAAATAGTAGAGGTTTATACAACAAGTAATAAACTGACCAATCCAGCCACCTATCAATGTACTATTAATATGAAATGAACTGGTGGCATTGTAAATTGTACTCTCAGTCAATAGAATGACAATGGGTGTCTGTGAAATTTGAGATATTAGAATAAAGTAATATCCCAAGTCACTTGAAGAATAGATGCCATATCCCCAAAATCCCCAAGCTGCTAAATAAAGAACCCATAAAGATAGAGATATTTCAGACATAGTTGTATATGACAGAATTTGCATTGGATATAAAATAGCGCCTGAAGATCCTATAACGAATGCAATGCGAAGCCACCACCACCAGGCAATCCCCTTTTTAAAGCCATAATAAGTTTTTGCTAGTTCGTATTTCTTATTTAGCGTCAATCTCATAATTTCCCTCCATGTCGTGATTGCTCACGCAGAACACAATTCTTTTGCAATTTCCATGTCATGTGCTTCCAACTCAATCTGGTTCACATCTTGCTTTTCAAAATCCCCATTTTTAATGTGTCGCATGGCGTGTGCATAGGATTCTATGTGCCGCTCATGCGTCAGACGGGAATTGAGAAAGATGCTGTAGGATCCATCTGGATTCTCTACGACCTGCTCTGGAATCATTACATCCATGTCTATCAATATAGTGTTTACTTCCAATTTCATCACCCTTTATAAATGTAGCACAATTAAAGTACTATTAAATGTACTTATGTATCGGATCCTGATTCAGAATTTTGTAGGTTCTTCATAAATTCAATATGTGCTTTCAACCTTTCAGGTGACATTTTTCTGCTCATATCAAATAATGATTTTAAATCAGGATTATCGAATATTTCTTGTGCAATTTCTCTTGTTTCATCATTTAGGTAATAAGGCATTTCTTCACCGATTACTGTATCGGTTCCAGTCATAATGTTTAAATCGCCACCTAAATACTTATAAATTAACAAAGCTCTATCATAAGGAATATTATCCATTTTTTTAGGATTAAGATATCCATTAGAAAAACCTAAATCCTTTTCTAATTTAGATATTGCAATTCCTTTTTGTTTACAAAGATCTCTAACATATTCAACACCAGTCATAGGTTCCTCCAAATTAGAAAAATTCCTAAAAATAGTATTGACAAATTAGACTCTATCCTATACAATAAAACCATGATTTAGGAAAAATCCTAAAAATGAATAGCGTTGAAAAAGGAAAGAGCTCTTAAAATTGTCTGGTAAACATATTTTAGATTATTTCCTAAACAATGTCAATAGGATTTTTCCTATTTCCTAATAGAAGGAGGTGTTTTATTGATTTATGAAAATGTCAAGAAATTGGCAAATGAACAGGGAATGAGTATTGCAGCATTAGAGAAAAAAGCTGGAATTGGAAATGGCGTAATCAGTGGTTGGAAAAATAGCAGCCCTAATGTTGCAAGCGTTCAGGCAGTAGCCAAGGTATTAAAAGTAAAAGTTTCCAAGTTAATTGAGTAGGAAAGGAGAAAACGGATGCCGAAGGTATCGTACATGAAATCAGAAGAAAACCGTAAGCGGTTGTCGGCGAGATCATCCGCCGGGATACAGCGGTACATGGTTCTGCGGAGCATGACAGATGATCGTCTGGCGGACAAGCAGAATGTCACGGTGAAAACGATTCAGAATCACCTGAAAGATCCCGGCAACATGAAGCTGAGAGATATTTGGGAGCTGGCAGTTATACTGGATGCTCCGGTAGGAGAACTGGCAGGCGGTGAACTTCCGGAAGAAATCATTGGAAAGCTTCTGAGAGAGAAGTTGTTGTAACTGTAAATAAGCCGTGCCCTGTACGTGGTGTAAACCACCACCCCTTTTCTTACAATTCTGACATGAGTGGTGTCCAGTCGCACCCTGGGCATCACGTAGAGGGTACGGACAAGCATTGGAAGTTAGAAATGATTGAACTGAATTTATCACAGGAAGAATGGATAAAGTTCATAGCACTGGCAAAAAAGCAAATGACAGAACGCGGTTTGTCTGTCAATGATCTGGCTGACGGAATCGGGAGACCGAGAGGAAGCGTAAGAAACTTTTTTGCGAAAAACAGCAATCACAGCAGATTCTTGGCAGCAGAGATCGCGGAGTATCTGAGAATGAAGAGAGGAGGTAGAAAGTGAGAAAGGTATTTAATCTGTCAAATCTGTACGGAGTCGCAGCATTATTATTGCTGTTTATCCTTCCGGCAGGATTTACAGAGGCAGGAATGTACATATCTGCTATTGCATGTGCAGTAATCGGATTTATATGTGCACGGCAGTCCATGAAAGAAGATGGACAAATAAAATAGGATCCCGCACCGACCAAAGCAAGGGATCCTAAAAACAACACTGATAATGCTATTTGTGTATATTTTACAACACGGAAAGGAAAAATGCAATGAAAACAAAACTGATATATGAATTGGACAAGGAGAATCACAATGGCAATCTCCAAATGGAAGGATCTTTATTAGATCTTATAGCCGTAGCAGGAGAAATATTAAAAGAAGTATCCAAAGTTGCAGCTAAAGCATTGGATGAGGAACCGGAAGATATGGCAATTATAATTGCCGGTGCCACAATTGATATGCTCACAGATGAGAAGAAGGGAGAAGTCAATGAGTAAATTAACGAATGACGATAAGAACAAAGTTAGGAATTTCATGACAGCATCATTACCTGATTTGGAAAATATCTGCAAACACATTACCCAGTGCGGACTGGCTCCTGATAAGATCGTGAGCATTGCCATGACGGGAGATGGGTATATCAGCATTGATTTCCACGAATTTAGTGGAGCCAGTGTATATAGAGGAGATATCTGCGGGCCCGTAAATCTTAGATTTGAGGAAACAGAAACACTGGAAGCCCAGAGATAAGGGAGCGAAGAATGTATCAGTATAGATGTTATGGCTGCGGTGGGATGTGCGATGCCGGAGAACTCGAAAACGGTGTCTGTTATGACTGCCGCCAGGAGGATATCCGGAGGATGGAAGCACGGAGCTTGCAGAAGAGGAAGGAACTCAATCAGCTGCTCAAAGCAAAGTATGCGGAGCAGGCTGACGGGCAGATGGTGATGGTACATGGGTGATGTGATGGAACAGGAACTGGTGGAGCTTGGTCTCCACCGGGAGAACCTTTATAAGAGACAGCACGAAGCATATGAAAGTGAGGAACGGAATGAAAGAGAAAATCGAGCAGTTGTTAATGAGTACGGAACGGCATGGGATATGTGATCTGATCGCACACATGGAAATGGAAGGATTTTTCGAGGCTCCATGCAGTGGAGCACACCATCTGAGTAAGGAAGGTGGACTGGCAGAACACAGTCTGAATGTATATGAGATCATGAAACGCCTGAACAAGACGTTGGATACCAGGTATACGGATGACACCATTATCTTATGTGCTATCCTGCATGATCTCGGAAAGATGGGAGACCACGGGAAGCCTAACTACGTGCCGTACATCCTTAAGAGCGGTAAGCAGTCAGATGTGACTCCGTATAAAACAAATCCTGATCTGCCGTATGTGGATCATGAGATCCGGTCTGTGACCATTGCAAGAATGTATATTTCTCTGACGGAAGAGGAAGAGCAGGCTATCCTGTGGCACAACGGACTGTATGGCATTTTTAAATATGAGATCTCCGGCAAGGAGACGCCGCTGTATCTGCTGTTACATATGGCGGATATGTGGGCGAGCAGAGTGGTAGAAAAGGAGGATAACACGGATGAAGCAGTTTAGAACACTGACAGCTGGTGACATTGAATGTCGCGTATCCACGGTATCGGATAAGGGATGCAGTTTATTACTCTATAAAGATGCCCGTTGCGACATGAAGATTCTGGACGAGACCGTGGGAGCGGAGAACTGGAAGAGATCCCATGAACTGATCAACGGTAATTTGTTCTGCAATGTGTCCCTCTGGGATGAAGGTAAGAAAGAATGGGTGACCAAGCAGGATGTCGGTACGGAATCTTACACCGAGAAAGAGAAGGGACAGGCTTCGGACGCATTTAAGCGTGCCTGTTTTAACTGGGGGATTGGCAGAGAGCTTTATACTGCACCATTTATTTGGATCAAGTCAGAAAACGTTACACTGACTCAGAAGAACGGCAAATCCACCACATACGATAAATTCAGAGTTACTCAGATAATTGTTATTAATGGTGAGATTAAAGCCCTTGCAATAAAAAATGATTCCCTTGGGAAAATGGTTTTTTCCTATGATGTAAGATCTGCAGAAGAGAAAGGAAAGAAGTAATGGAATTTACCGGGAAAGTGGCTGGAATCACAATGGATTTCACGACAGGCAAATATAACATATCGTTTCAGGCTGATTCAGCAGATGCCGTGACCAGCCAGTTTGACGGTATCAAGGATGCGGAAAAGCTGACCATTACCGCTGTAAAATTCCGGCAGAAGAGATCACTGGATGCAAATGCCTATTACTGGCAGTTGATCACAAAGCTGGCAGAAGCAATGCATATCTCCAAGGGACGGATGCACAACATGATCCTGAGGAAGTACGGACAGAGGGAATACATCGAGGGAAAGCTTGTCACTCTAACACTCCCGGACACGGACAAGGCAGAGAACACAGCATTAGAAGCTGAGACTTACCATATCGGTCCGACATCACAAGTGCGTGAGGGCAAGGACGGAACCATGTATCGCACATATGTCATGTACCGTGGCTCTCACGATTACGACACTAGGGAGATGAGCGAGCTTATCAATGGACTGGTATCCGAATGTAAGGAAGTTGGAATTGAAACCCTTACACCCGCGGAACTGGACGAGATGATGAAAGCGTGGAAACCATGAAGAAGTGTTGGAGTGTACTTACAGACGATATGGGATCCTGCTATATCACCCATTTGGGAGTGGTTCATATCCACCATGTGTTTAACGGCAACCGGAAGAAAGCCAGTGAGGAAAGAGGATTTCTGGTACCTCTGCATCCAACCTTACATACATACGGACCGGACAGTGTCCACCGAAAGCCGAATCAGGGACTTGATTTGATGCTGAAACAGAAATGCCAGCGGTATTATGAGGAGCATTACGGCACCCGTGAAGAGTTTATAAAAGAGTTTGGAAGGTCTTACCTATAAGGTTGCAACACCTGCCCTGCGGGGCGAAAGAAACCGTTCATGTAGTGGTGTCTCACAAACAAGCCATTATGTTAGTGTCAGGGCGGACGGTGATCCGCCCGGGAGGTGGTCTATATACTGATTGAGAATTACGTACCTTTTGGTTATGCCAACAGAATATCACGGGAAAAGCTCTCGGCTGATACACACATGAGCGACAGGAAGATCAGGAAGCTGATGGAAGAGGCTCTGCTGTACCGTGACACTCTGATCATAAATATAGATAACGGATACTTCCGGCCGGACGGCAGTCTTGGAGACCGTCAGAAGGCCAAGACTTATCTGTACCGGGAGCAGATGCGGACAAGTAGCTGCAGCAAGCGTTGCAAGGCTATCAGACAGTGTCTGACACCCAAGGAAGAGGATACCAGGCAGATGTCTCTCATTGATTTTGGAATAGGATAGAAAGAAGGTGAAATGATTGGCTGGCAGACAAAACAAAGTAGGACTTGACTACTTTGAATTGGATTGCCACATGGATGAGAAGGTTAGATTGATACAGGCAGAATATGGACTGAAAGGCTTTGCAGTATTCGTCAAACTCCTCCAGGAGATTTACGGGGGATATGGTTATTACTGTGAATGGACTCAAGACCGGGAGCTTTTATTTGCGTCAGAAAATGGTTTAAGTAACGGCTCTTTACAATTACTTAAGGATATCGTGTCTGCCTGTATCCGAAGGAACATTTTTTCAGAGAGACTTTTTACAAAGTACGGTATTCTTACGTCCTCCGGGGTGCAGAAGCAATACCTGAAAGCTACAGTCAAGCGTGAAGTCGTAGAACTGAAAAAAGAGTACCTTTTAATTTCTATACCCGAAAATACTAAAAATGTGGTAATAAATTCAATTTCTTCCGGAAGAAATGCAATTTCTGACACCGGAAATACACAGAGTAGAGAAGAGAAGAGTAAAGAAGAGAATATAAAAGAATATGCTGGCGCATATAAAAAACACTTTGTTCCACCGACTGTTGAGGAAGTAAAAGCTTATTGCCAGGAACGTAATAACAAAGTGGATCCACAGAAGTTTGTTGACTTTTATGAATGTAAAGGATGGATGGTTGGGAAAAACCACATGAAGGACTGGAAAGCAGCGGTAAGGACCTGGGAGAAATCCAGTAGGCAAAGCAGAGAGGCACCAGCGCAGAAGAAGTACGATGCCAACAAAGGGATGATGACATCGAACTACGGAGACATGTCAGAATTTGAAAAAGCTATGTTGGCAAATTGAAGGGAGAACGATGAGCAATCAAAATTATCGAAAGGCAATGGACATTGAAGCCAAAAACAAGAAGCGGATACTGGAGATCAATCCTCACGTTGATGATGGCAGCGGTATATATTTCCTGACACGGATGGACGAGGACGGAATCCGGTATGCGTACATAGGGCAGGCTAAACATCTGCTGACAAGACTGGCACAACACCTCTCAGGATATCAGCACATAGACCTGTCATTGAGAAAGCACGGACTGTATACCACGGACAATATCTACGGTTGGAAAATTGGATTTATGTGGTTCCCGATTGAACAACTAGACGAGATGGAGCAGAAATACATCCGGCAATATGCACAGTCCGGTTACCAGCTTCGGAATAAAACAGCCGGCGGTCAAGGAGAGGGTAAGAAGCAGATTGATGACTACCGCCCCTCTAAAGGTTATAGGGACGGCATAGAGCAGGGTAAAAGGATGTTGGCAAGGGAATTACTATCTATCGCAGAAAAGCACCTTAAAATCGATCTGAGAGAGGATAAGAGGGGGAATAAGATCTCCCAAAGGCAATACGAGAAATTCATGGCACTGATCCATGTGGAGGGCAATGATGAAAGCGTACATGATAGTGACGAATGATGAATTTGAACTGCCGGTGAAGATGGATATCTTTGGGGCAAAGGCCGCGGCTGATTATCTGGGGATCCCGGAACAAACGCTGCGGACATGTCTGCATAGGGATTCGTGGTGCCGGAAAACGCATAGGTATAAGGCTGTGGTTGATGAAGATGCCACAATAAGGATCAGGGCAGAGCACAAAGCTGAAATGGATGCACACTGGAAATATAAGCGTGCATTTGATCCTGCATACCGTGAGAGACGGCATAAATACGACAGAGAAAGGTGGAAACAGAAACGTGAGCAGAGGATTTCACAGTGACGATGAATTGCGGGAGATGGAAGAGCATCCAGGAGAGATGTCAAGGCATATCGGACGGGCAAAACCGTATGACTGCAGTTACCCAGTGATGGAGAGCAAGCCGAGGATTGCGGAAAGGAGCAAGGATGGAGAGACTGACATTTGTGACGGAAGACGGTGAGGTATTATTTCATCCAGAGGATTTGCCGGATGATGAGGGTGTGACAATTACACAGCTTGCGGTAGCCAGACGGTTTCGCGCATTAGAGACTATTGCAGAAAGACTTGCCAACAGGGAACAAGCCGAGGAGCAAGGATTGCTATTGCGGTTGCCGTGCAAGGTGGGAGATACATTATATTGTATAACTCCATATGTAAAAGAACCGATTATTACAACACACGTTTTACAAATGAATATCAAGCAGTTTTACAATAAAAGAATCATTGTAAGAATTGATACCATGAATAAAATGGGTGAAAGCTGTTATTTCTTAGATGATATAGGTAAAAAAATATTTTTATCCAGAGAGGAAGCCGAAGCCAAGCTGGCAGAAATGGAGGGTATATGAGCAGAGCAGATACAACGAAGTTTCTCGGCGAGCTGCTGAAAAGAGATAGATTTGGAGGCATGGGTAAGTACTGGGCAAGTGAGGTTAGCATTGACGCATTCACCGCCGTAGGAAAAGGCGGACGGGTGGATTTCATGCAGTTTGTCCCCAAGAATCAGTACTCGATAGACGCGTTGGAAAAGGGAATCTTTGTATGCTATGAAATCAAGAGTTGTAAAGAAGACGTATACAGCGGCAATGGCTTAAATTTTTACGGCGAGAAGAATTACATAGTAACCACGATGCAGTGCTACAAGGATATTCTACCGGACTTAAGGGACGGGACATTTTATGAGCATCTGCGTAAGGCAAACCCAGAATCATCTGCACACTATGGCATTATGGTCTCTGTGCCGGTGATGAGGGACAAGTATAAAGAGTTTGAAGAGCCTACGCCGATTTCGAGTGACATCTCGTGGAGACTTGAGATCATTCAACCATGCATTATAGGATCGCGCAAAAAATCATTAACGGAGCTTCTGTTTTGCATGGTGAGGAGTGGAAAGTGAGGAGAGAGAATGACTCAATATTGTAGATATTGCTGTTTTCTCTGCGTAGGAGATGCAAATTATTGCAGCGAGAAACAGCAGACCATGAGTGATGCTGTAGCAAAGTCTCCTAATCGGTGTCACAGCTTTGCTCTCAATCCTATAGATGCTTTCGGCGAGAACGAACGAGGGTACAAGCCCAGGGAGCCTAAGAAGAAACAGTGCGACGGCCAGATGAGATTGGAGGTGTAGAGGATGCGAGTACATAATCTTAAGATATTGAATGATTTTGCAGATGCAGTAGAGGCCGGAGACAAACCTTTTGAGGTCAGGGAGAATGACCGCGGATATCAGAAAGGCGATTACATCAAATTCCAGGCCATAGAAAAGAATGGGTTGCCGAATCAGCATGTTATCAATGATAAATTATACCTTATCACATTTGTGATGAATGGATGGGGGATAAAGAACGGATACGTTGTACTGGGAATCAAGGAAAGCGAGGGTAGCCATGACGGAGAATGAGGCAATCAAAGAACTTGAGACATCTATTGATTTAGCAAAAATGTGTACACAGAATTACGAGAGAAAAAACGAAATCCAAGGTTACGAGATGGCAATCCAAGCACTGGAAGAGGTACAGCAGTACCGACAGATCGGAAGTGTGGAACTTTTTGCAGAAACTAAGAAATTATCTGACCTAACAAAAAAATGCGGAACTATAGGGAAGGTTTTTGACGAATGTGCAGAATATGCAGCAATAGGCACGGTGGAGGAATGCCGGAAATCAGTAGAAATCTGCAAATCCATGATTGGGAGAAAAATCACACCGGAGAACATGGAAGAATACATGAAATTCGAGGATGAATGTATAAGTGAAGGATTTACATTTAATAGCCTGTTGGAAGCAAGAGAGAAGCAGACGGCGAAGAAACCGGATTACGAGGGAGACGGATACTCGGACGGACAGCTTGTATATGATACGTGGATTTGCCCTTGCTGCGGTAAGCATTATGAGGTTGATTGCGACAGATATGATTATTGCCCGAATTGTGGACAGAAAATTAGATTGGAGGAATGAACGATGAGACTGATTGATGCAAACAATTTGCAGTTCAATGGACGGAATTATAACAAAAGTCAGATGAAAGCAATTCTTGATTTTATTGATGCCCAGCCGACTGTATACGACCCGGACAAGGTTGTGGAGCAGTTAGAAGACTATGGAAACGAAGAAACATACTATTATAAAAACACGCCATATGAAAAATGCATAGAAGAGTGCATAGGCAAAGCACCATGCATGATTGTATTTTGCAGTTTCCAACAGATACCGACCATGTTAAAAGCTGCAGAAAAACACGGATTTGGAAACAGCATACATATTACATTCTGTAAGAACTATTCCGCACAAGTACTTAAAGCAAACATGAGAGTGGTGGGAGCTACGGAACATGCGCTTATCCTGTACCGGGACAAACTACCAAAGTTCAATAATGACGGGAAAATGATATTTGACTGGATGCCTTGGGAGAAAGATACTGATGGAAAATATCCGAAAATTCACCCAACACAAAAGCCAGTATGCCTGTTGAAAAAACTGATTAAGATTTTTACAGATGAAGGGGATGTGGTAATTGACCCGTGTTGTGGCAGCGGAAGTACACTTCGAGCGGCAATGGAACTTGGTAGACCGAGTTATGGCTTTGAAATTGACCGGAATTTCTACGAGAGGGCAAGGAATGAAATGTTGTCAGAGAATTACGGCGAGGTTTCCATGCGTGCCGAGGACAGCGTAACAGGGCAAAGGAATATCTTTGATATGTTGGAGGGGCGGGAATGAGAACAGTATTGAAATATCCGGGAAGTAAGTGGAACATTGCTCCCCAACTAGTAGAACTGATACCGGAACACCACAGTTATGTAGAACCATTCTTCGGAAGCGGAGCTGTGTTATTTAATAAGCCGGCATCTGATATCGAAACTATTAATGACTTAGACAGTGATGTTGTAAATCTCTTTCGGTGCATTCAGAAAGATGCAGAAAGGTTGGCTAGAATGGTAATGACTACACCATTCAGCCGTGAAGAATATGATAGTCAGTTTGAAATACCAAATGGAGCAGTGTGTACAGATGCATATGAACGTGCAGCAGGATTCCTTATCTGTTGCTGGCAGGGGCATGGATTTCGGACAAATGGATATAAAGTTGGCTGGAAGAATGATGTTGTAGGCAGAGAACGGGCGTATGCTCTATGGAACTGGTACCGCCTGCCGGAATGGATTATTGATATAGCGGAACGCTTGCGCATGGTACAGATCGAGAACCGTCCGGCGTTGGAAGTAATCGAGAGATTTAATTACAGCAATGTTTTTATGTACATTGATCCGCCGTATGTTTTGGGTACCAGGACGGGAAAACAGTACAAGCATGAGATGACGGATGCGGATCACGAAGAATTGTTGAAGCTGTTGCTGCAGAGTAAGGCAAAGATAATGCTATCTGGTTATGAATCGGATATGTATAACGATTACCTGATCGGATGGGAGAAAAAACAGTTTTTAAGTTGCGCAGGACATGGAAAGCTACGTACTGAAACAGTGTGGATGAATTATGAATCTAACCAGCAAATCAAGCTTAATTTCCCGGAGGTGATGTCATGATTTACGGAGAACTGATCGTTGACAACTTTGCCGGCGGCGGGGGCGCATCCACTGGAATAGAAATGGCAACCGGATACAGTGTGGATATTGCCATTAACCATGATCCGGAAGCTATCCGGATGCACAAGGCTAATCATCCAAACACAAAGCATTACTGTGAGGATGTGTGGCAGGTAGATCCGGTGGAAGCCTGCAATGGTCATCCGGTAGGTCTTGCCTGGTTCTCACCGGACTGCAAACACTTTTCTAAAGCCAAGGGCGGAAAACCCAAAGACAAATTTATCCGCGGTCTTGCGTGGGTAGCCTGCAGGTGGGCGGGACTGGTACGACCAAGGGTGATCATGTTGGAAAACGTGGAAGAGTTTAAGACCTGGGGACCACTAAACAGACGGCATCATCCGATTAAGGCAAAACAGGGTAAAACATTTGAAAAATTTGTGCAGCAGCTTACAGATTTGGGTTATGAAGTGCAGTTTAAGGAATTGGTTGCAGCCGATTACGGTGCGCCCACCATGCGAAAGAGATTTTTTATGATTGCGCGGTGTGACGGCAAGTCGATCATCTGGCCGGAGCCAACACATGGACCAGCTGACAGTGAGGCTGTTAAGGCTGGTCTCTTAAAACCGTATGTGGGTGCATACACGCAGTTGGATTTCTCGTTGCCATGCCCCAGCATCTTTGATACATCAGAAGAAATCAAGGAGAAATACGGGATCAGGGCGGTACGACCACTGGCTCCTAAGACAATGGAGAGGATCGCAAGAGGGTTAAAAAAGTTCGTGCTTGAAAATCCGGAGCCGTTTATTATCCAGTGCAATCACGGTGGCGAGCGTAGACCGAATGATATCCGGGAGCCGATGCCTACAATCACTGGAAAGCACGGATATGGGATTGTAGAGCCTTACATGGTGCAGATTGGGCAGACTGGATTTACTGCAGACAGGAGCAAGGATATACGTGAACCACTTACAACCATAGTGAGCAAGAATGAGCATTGCCTGATTGAACCAACGCTTGCACCGTATATGGGAACAAATACAACGAATCCTCCCGGTGGGAATTGCAAAGATCCGATACATACGATCACTACAGGTAATCAACAATGTCTTATCAGCCCCACGCTGATCCAGTACCATTCAGAGACGGCGCAGAGGGAAGTTCGGGGACAAAGCATTAAAGATCCGATCATGACTGTAGATGGCTCAAACCGGTACGGACTGATTACATCGTTTCTGAGTAAGTTTTACAAAACTGGTATAGGGCAAGACATGCGGGAGCCACTGGGAACGGTAACAGCAAATGCAGGAGGCGGTCACTTCGGGGAGGTAAGGGCATTTCTGATTAAATATTACGGGCAAGGTACTGGGCAGGATATCAAGGAACCGCTGGACACGGTTACAGCGCAGGATCGCTTCGGGCTGGTGACCATCAACGGTACAGATTATCAGATCGTAGACATAGGACTGCGAATGTTGGAACCCAGGGAACTGTACGGATGCCAGGGCTTCCCTGATGATTACATAATCGATCATGATTACACCGGAAAGACCTACCCGCGCAGCGAACAGGTACGCCGATGTGGCAATGCGGTATGTCCACCGATTCCAGCGGCACTGGTTAGAGCAAATCTGCCGGAGTTATGTGTGGCAGAGCGTACACCGAACATGCAGATCAAGACAGAGCAGACCGGGCAACTTCGGTTTGCGTAGGAGGATATATGGGAAAGAGACATTTAACACCGGCAGAGATCAAAGAGCAGTGCAAGCGGATCGCGCGGGAAAGCCGTATGGCTGACCGGACACCCTGGACCGCTATGGGAATCATCTGCAGCTATGTGATCATGCGCCGGGAGGGATTCAAGGGACAGCGGATCTCCCGGCTGGCGAATAAAGTAAATGAGATGGAAGCTGACTGGTCCGCGGGCAAGGTTGATCTGAAAGAGATTAGCCAGCGCCTGATGGATAAGGCTGGATGGTCCATTGAGTATAAAGCTTACACCGAGGATGACATCACCGCCCGGAAGGGGTCCTATCAGTACTGGCTTGATCAGAAGCAGATTGCACCGCAGAATACCATCAATGAGCAGGCTACAAGGTATATGCTGTTTTTCTTCACGGCGCTGATGGACGAATATGGATTCGGCAAAGACCGGCTGACCAGGGTCGAAGAATACATGAATGAGCTGTTGCTGTCATACCAGCAGGACAAGACTACTGTCCGAGAATGGTCCCATGCGTTACTCACGGAAGCAGGAGTAATTATGGAGCCTCCGGTGGATCCGCTGACACAGACGGCAGGCAGCATAATGACCGGCTGATTTGAAATCCTTGGAAGAAAGTAAAATCAGCAATTAAAAAGTGAAATTGATATTTGAGTTGTTGCTTGGAAGCTCAAAATCGAACTGGTAAATTTTCTTTACCAGTTGGGAAAATTGAACTACCGAGGAAAATTCGGTAGTTCGGCAAGTTAAAAGGTGGTGAAAA
>ERZ824600.2032-NODE-2032-length-22689-cov-8.691614_pt1 | contig 22689 bp, 8 predicted proteins | sample MGYA00519933_ERZ824600 | MGnify/ENA primary metagenome ERZ824600 (study PRJEB31778, sample SAMEA3449178) | human gut metagenome | biome: human gut; feature: human-associated habitat; material: faeces | place: United Kingdom | collected 2010/2012 ... | reverse complement strand
AGATAAGTGTCGAACACGTTGGTGAAGCCGACACCATACATGGTGGCACGGGTGATAATACGGTTACGGTTGGTGGAGTCAGCCCGTAGCTTCCGGTCGATGCTGCATTGTGCTTCTTGTGCTTTCAGTCCGACACTTCCCAAGAGCAGTCCGCATAGGATTATTATCTTGTATATGTACATATTAAATTATCAATTACAAATTAGTAATCGTTAGCCACTAATACTTCATTTCCGTCCTTCATCAAAAGAGTTTCATCTGTCCTGTCATCTCGTCCAGTATGTCCCCTTCGCTTTTACCGTGGTCGGGGTCCAGAATTTCCGGTTCTTCATCCGTTTCCTGCTCTTCGGTTTTCTGCGAGGGTTCCGGTTGACGGGTAGGCTCCAGCTCGTTGATGGTTTCTATAGTATAGGTGGTCAGGCGCTTACCTTTTGCTTTGAAGCCTTTCACGGCGATGAATTCGTCGGCTTCCACCACCATCGGCTCTCGGAAATTGTCGTGGCCGCCAAACACCACTTCTAAACGTGGGTAGCACTCGTCTGTCAGCAGAATGAGGCTGCTGTTCTTGTTTTCTCCCAAGTAGTTTTGCTTGCGGGCGGTTGCCTCGAAGCAGAAACGCTTGATGTAAGGATAGTTCTGCTGGTCGGCATCGTAGAGTACGGCGGTCCATACTTTGTTCGGATCGTATTTCTCCAATACGCGTATGCCATCGTCATAGTGATTGTTCAAGTCGAAGTTGGTGGCATAGAACTCTCCGCTGTTCTGTACGACAAGGATGGTGTCTTCGCTCTGGAATTCTCCGAGATATTCTCCGCGCCCGTCGTAGTTGAGACGTAGCACATCACGGTCGAACCAGACTTTCCGTCCACCCAGCGTGGAGCCTCCACGTTGTTTCAAGGCTATCTTGTGTACGGGGAGTTTCGTGAGTATATTTCCCATGGCCTGCCGTCCCTTGATATTGATGTTGCTGAAATCCTCCTCGAAGATAATACGGCGTACACGGGGATTGGGTTTCAGGGTTACCTTGATGATTTCAGCTTCTCCATTGGGATTGGCGGTGAAGTAGGTGATACGGGAGTCGGGAGTACCTTGTGTCACATCGTATTCGCGGTCACGCACCACGGAAGTGACGGCAAAACGCTTGATATAGCTTGTCCCCTCCTTGCCGTCACGGTAGCAGACATTGTAGATGGTACGTTTGTCGTTCTTCTTAAAAATGTTGGCATAAAGTATATTCTTGCCCACGAACTTCTTGTCGGCCACCGGTGTGATGATATATTTTCCATCGCGGAAGAAGATAATCACGTCATCTATGGGCGAGCAGTTGCCTATGAATTCGTCTTTCTTCAATCCAGTTCCGATGAAACCCTCTTCGCGGTTGATGTACAGCTTTTCGTTGGCTTCGATGACTTTGGTTGCTTCGATGGTGTCGAAGTTACGCAGTTCCGTGCGGCGGGGGAAGGCTTTGCCGTACTTGTCCTTCAACATACGGAACCAGTCGACGGTATATTCCACGATGTTTGCCAGATGGTGGTCTATCTCCTCTATGTCCTTTCGCATGCGTGCTATCAGTTCCTCTGCCTTGTCGGAGTTGAATTTGAGGATACGTGCCATCTTTATCTCCATCAGCCGGAGGATGTCTTCCTTGGTCACTTCGCGGATAAAAGTCGGGTAGTAGGGAGTCAGGCGCTCATCGATATGTTCGCAGGCGGCATCCATGTTTTTGGCTTGTTCAAACTCCTTATCCTTGTAAATACGTTCTTCAATGAATATCTTTTCGAGTGAAGCGAAATGCAGGCTTTCCAGTATCTCTCCCTTACGGATTTCCAGTTCCTGGCGTAGCAGTGCCAATGTGTTGTCGACTGATTTGCGCAATACATCACTCACGGTGAGGAAGTGGGGCTTTTGGTCGTCGATGACACAGCAGTTGGGAGAGATGCTCACTTCACAGTCGGTGAAGGCATAGAGGGCATCGATGGTCTTGTCGGATGATACACCCGGGGCTAGATGCACTAATATTTCCACACTGCCGGATGTCAGGTCCTCTACCTTACGTATCTTGATTTTTCCTTTTTCGCTGGCCTTTACGATGGAGTCGCATACACTGGCCACCGTTTTCCCGTAAGGAATTTCCTTAATGGCAAGTGTCTTGTTGTCTATCTTTTCTATTTTGGAGCGCACGCGTATCGCACCGCCACGTTCACCGTCGTTGTATTTGGATACATCGATACTGCCTCCCGTCTGGAAGTCGGGGTACAGCTTGAATTCTTCGTTGTGCAGATAGCTGATGGAAGCATCGCACAGCTCATTGAAGTTATGTGGTAATATTTTGGATGACAGGCCTACGGCAATACCTTCCACACCTTGTGCAAGCAGCAGTGGGAATTTTACCGGTAGTGTAACCGGTTCTTTGTTTCGCCCGTCATAAGAGAGTTTCCATTCGGTGGTCTTGGGGTTGAATACCACGTCCAGTGCGAACTTGGAGAGACGTGCTTCGATATAACGGGGGGCAGCGGCGCTGTCACCCGTCAGAATGTTACCCCAGTTTCCCTGGCAATCCACGAGCAAGTCCTTTTGTCCCAGCTGTACCAGAGCATCGCCGATAGAAGCATCACCGTGCGGATGGAACTGCATGGTATGTCCTACGATGTTCGCCACCTTGTTGTAGCGCCCGTCTTCCATGCGGCGCATGGAGTGGAGGATACGCCGCTGTACGGGTTTCAGACCATCCATGATATGGGGTACGGCACGTTCCAATATAACGTATGAGGCGTAGTCCAGAAACCAATTCTGGTACATGCCGCTCAGTTGGTGCTTTATATTGGCATCCTTTGCGTCCGCAGGTTTGTAATCCGAGTGTTCTTCGCTCCCGGCCGGGAGTTCCTTGTCCAAATCATCTTTCGGTGCTTCAAAATCTTCGCTCATATTTGTTCGGGAATTGTCTATTCTATGATATTACTGATTTTTCAGTCGCAGGCAAAAATACAATTTTTGTTCGATAAATGAGAATTTGCGCGGAACTATTGTGCCAAATCCTTCCCATTTTTTAAAACTTCTGCCCGTTAATGGAACCAATCTGTCTCTTTCCCGTTAGCGGAATTATATTGAGGACGTGCTTCCGCCTCTTTGCGGACAGCGATGTTGCTTTTGTCTTTCTTGCCGACAAGTTGGCAAGGTTTTGCCACCACATTGGCAAAGCTTTGCCAAAGGCATGGCAAAACTTTGCCAATATGGTGGCAAAACGCTGGCAAAGTAACTTGCTAGCTTGTTGTGTGTTGGCTCGAATTGTGCAGCGATATCATCACAAGGGTGAAGAGATACTGGGCAGATTCTGCCGACGGATTCATTATTTTGTGAATTTCCATTCGTCAAATAAGAACTTTCCGTTCCCGAATACGAAGTAAATGTCGTGTTTGCCTTTTATCTGTTTGTCCAACGGCTTTGTCAATGTTTGCCACGTATCGGTATCAAAGGTCAAGGTGGATAGGAGCGGACCGTCTGGACTGTCCATGTGTATTTCGATGGAGCCTTTCCCTTTTATCTTCATCTGTATGGCTTGAGGTGATTGCGGGAATTCCGCACCGCGGACACAGATGGCCTGTCCGCTCTTGTTTCCTACGGCAGACATGTTGCCTGTCTGTCCGGTCGGTTCAAAGGCAACGCCGCGTGTGGCGGCTGTGGTCTCGGCCTGTTGCTGCGCAAACGGGTCGAGAGGCTTGATTTGTGAAACGCCCTTGGCTGTGGCTGTGCCCATGTGGATAGTGAGGTCCTTTTCGTCCACCTCTATTTCTTCCACGCAGATACTGCGGACACCCACTTTGAGGTCGCGGCTGTCCTGCAAGCCCAGTGAGTGGTAGAAGAGATAGTACTTCCCTTGAAATTTTACCAGATGTGTATGGTTGTTGCTGTCGGACATGCCATAGTCGCCGGGATTTTTGAAGTAGTTGTCCCGATAGGTCCAGCTGTCTGTCTCAAGTGGCGTGCGACTCGTCATGTAGCTCATGCAGCACCGGCTCGGCTTGTCTATATCCTTGTGGGGCCATGCATCCCGGTTCTTCCAGTTGGTGTTGTAGGTGTAAATCCAAGTGCCGTTCAGATAGTTCAGTTCGTTTGCTTCAAAGTGGTATGGCGCTTTTATTTCAACTATTTCGCTGTCCAGCGTCTTCATGTCATTTGCCAGCCGCACGATGCGTGCGTCTCCGGGAATGTAGTCGTCGCTGTCGCCCCCGCCAAAGGAGAGCCAGCCGATGCCCTTGTCGTCGATGACTACTCCCGGATCGAAGGGAGCTTTACACTTGCCGAGTCCTGGAGTATTGCCGTCTACCACGCATTTGCCCAATGGGTCTGTCCAGGGCCCCACGGGGGAAGTGGCGGTCAGCATACCTACACCGGAACCGCTGTTGGAGTAGTACAGATAGAAGTGGGTTTTGCCGTCGGCCTCCTTGCGCGAAGCGATGGAAGGTGCCCACGAAGCCATTCCCCAGGGAGCCAGAGCCTTTACATTGATTACTCCGTGATAAGTCCAGTTCACCATGTCGTCAGAAGAGACCATCGTCAGCGAATGGATGTGCTGATAGGTGTTTTTCCCGTTACGGCCCACTACATCATATTGCTGGTGGTCGTTAGTACCGTACACATAAATGCGGCCGTCGTGCACCACTGCTGTGGGGTCGGCCATGTATTGGAAGTCGAGAAGGGGATTGGCATTGCCGGTAGAGAACTTGGGCGAGAATTCAAAAGATTCTTCCAAAGCGCTGTCTGTAGAAACCGGAATGTTTTCAGAAGAGGCAATGCTGTCTGCCCGGAAGGGGGCTAAGGGGATGCCTTCCGTTGAAAAAAGGTTGCCTTGAGCAGCGTCACTGAAGCAGTAGCGAATGGAAACCGGGCTTTCGATTCCTTTTACCGGGACAATCAGCTTTCCCCCGTCTATCCTGGCCCGGGCCTCTTGCCATTCCTGGCCGGCTGCGGCCATCATCAGCCCCTCTATCCTTTTCCCGTGTACGGCCAGTCCGTTCTTTATGTCTTTGAAAGAGATTGTCACATGGTTGCCTTTGCGGCAGGCGCTTTCAAAGACCGGGCTTTTATAGGGGCCTGCATATATATGGTATGTATCGTCCAGTGCAAGATTGGCGAGACGTTTGCCTACGCTTCTTTTGTCACGTGGATGGATGTCCTGCACATTGTCCACCAAATCTGACACGGTAATCATCTTGACCTTGTCCAGCATTTCGGGCAACATGGCCTGCTGCTCGCGTAGCAGTGCCGGTCCGTTGTCTTTGGAGTGGTATTGGAAGGGGGCTATCTGGACCAGATAGAATGGGAATTCCTTGTTAAATCCGGTACGCCACGAGCCTATCAGCCGCTGCATCACCCGGGCGTAGGAGCTGGCACGGCCTTGGTTGGCTTCTCCCTGATACCAGATGCATCCGGCAATGCCGTAGGGCATCACGGGATAAATCATGCTGTTGTACAACGTGCCTGTTTCAGCCGGAAACCAAGGATTGGATTCATACGGATAGTCGCACAAGACCGGGTCGCTCATTACGCATTCGCGGGGCGTCCATGTCTCGGCGGTGGTTCCGCCCCATGCGGCTACGATGATTCCTACCGGCACGTCCAGCTCTTCCTGGATGTTGCGGCCGAAGAAGTAGGCCAGGGCACTCGTGCTGCGCATCGTTTCGGGCGTGCACTGTGTCCATTGCGAGAAACAGTTTTCTTGAGGGAACGGGGCGGCTATTCTGGCCACGTGAAAAATTCGGAGATTGGGACAATGGGCATTTGCCGTTTCCTCGTCTCCGTTCTTTATGCCGTGGTTGGCGCTCCATTCCATATTGGATTGTCCGCTGCACAGCCAAACTTCGCCTAGCATGACATCGGTCAAGGTTACTTCTGACGAGCCGCTGAAACGAATCTCATAAGGTCCGCCGGCTTCGCCGGAAGGTACACGGGCTGACCATTTCCCCGTATTATTGACTTGGGTTTTGATTATTTCTCCTTTCATCCATTCGGGGGCGATGGAAATTGTTTCTCCCGGAATACCCCATCCCCAGAAAGTAAGTTCTGAGTTACGTTGTAGCACCATATGGTTGGAAAATATGGCAGGGAGTTGTATCGCTGCTTGCAATTTCAGGATGCCGAGCAGCATAAATAAACTTAAAAGGGTAAGATAATGATGATATTTTTTCATACGAGTATTTATTTCCATAATGCAAATTAATAGCTGTTTTTAGAAACCATTACATTTTAACCGTTACTTTTTTCCCATTATAAGCCACTGCCTTTTTTGCGCCATCAGCAGTTACTATGTTGAATTTCCGTTCTTTCAACATACCGGAAAACTCTCCTTTCCGATTTTCAATAGTGAGCATGCGAGTACGGTCATTCCATTTCATCGTAATGGTGCTGTACATTCCTTTTTCATAATTGTAGTTGTCATTCTCGTCTTCGTAAAGTGTGAATTCGCCGTTACAACCGGGATACACTTTTATCTCCAAGTTGTCCCATGATTTTTCGGTGCTATACTGCACTTCGGGACCTATTGGCAGGATGGAACCTGCTTTCACATAAAGTGGTAAAATGTCAATAGGGGTATCTTTCACGATATATTGTCCGCCGGAGCGTTTCTGATTGGTCCAAAAATCATACCATTCCGTATTTTTAGGCAGATATATTCGCATAGACTTAACGGTACTGAAATCTTCTACACGGATGGTGTCCGAAACTGTTTGGGTATACATGGGTTGGGTTACAGGGCATACCAATAGGGATTTGCCAAACATATACTGATTGTGGATGTTCCACACGTTGCGATCGTGGGCAAAATCCATTGCCAAGGCACGCATGAAGCTGGACTGATTGGCAGTTACCTCCCAGGCAGTTGTGTAGATGTATGGTAACAAACTGTAGCGTAACCGAATGTATTTCTCAATCGCATCGTATATTGGCTCGCCTTTTTTGCCGAATTGATAGATTTCTCTGGGAGCACCTTCCCCATGTGATCGCATCATGGGACAGAATGTACCGAACTGTATCCAACGGGCATAAAGCTCGCGATAATCCGGGTCATCCAGCATCAAGGGATATTGCCATAGGAAGAATCCGCCGATATCGCTGTTCCAATGGGGAATGCCGCATAGTGAGAAGTTTAATCCCGCAGGTATTTGCTTCTCCAAAACTTCCCATGATGCTGTGATATCTCCTGTCCATGTATTGGCACCATAACGTTGCTGGCCGGCAAAGGCTGAGCGGGTAAGGATAAATACGCGTTTATCCGAAGTTACGGCACGCTGGTGGTCGTACACTCCACCTACACTCATTAAAGGGTAGGCATTGCGTACTTTACGGAATGACCCCAAATAGGTGGGCGTGTCAAAATCTTCAGGAATGGGGTGAAAATGGTCGGGTTCGGTAGAGTCCATCCACCAGCCGTCTATACCCACAGAACGTAGGTTCTCGTTCAGGTACTTCCAATAGATGTCGCGTGCTTGCGGATGGTAGGCATCGTACACGCGGGCACCGGATGGATAGTCCATATTGGGAGGCCACTTCTCGGAACCGGATTCGGGCCATGTGCGGAAGTTGAAGAGCATGTTCCCTTTATCCAACTCGTGATAGGGTTTGGTATGTGGTCCGAAAGCTGACCAAATGGAGATAATAATGTGGGCGTTCATTCCGTGTATGTCTTCCATCATTTTTTGGGGGTCGGAGAATTCTTCGTTCAAAAAATCCATTGCGTTCCACAGGTAGTTGCTTCCCCAGTATCTCCAATCCTGGATAATTCCATCGAGGGGCACACCCAGTTCGCGGTATTTTTGCACTACGCCAACAATCTCTTTTTGGCTTTTGTAGCGTTCACGGCTTTGCCAGAATCCATATGTCCATAATGGAAACATGGGCACTTGTCCTGTGAGGTAGCGCATCTGGGCAACTACTCCATCGGCATTTTCGCCGTACATGAAATAGTAGTCAATGCAGTCGCCGACTTCAGAAAGGAAGGATGTCTCTTCTTGATTGTCTTTGAAGATGGTTGGCGAATAGTTGTCCCAAAAGAGACCGTAGCCTTTGACGGACTGGAAGAAGGGAATCACATCCTCAAGATTGTCTTGGATAAGGCGTTTGGTCTGGTTACGTTGCGACATTTTGCCGTTTTGCAATTGTCCCAATCCATAAATAGCTTCGTCTTTCTCTAAGGTGAACGATTGATAAACGCTGAAGGTTTTTGTGCCGGCATCGTTGAAATCATCAAAACGTGCGCCTTTATTTTGTTCCTGCAACAGCGATTTTCCATCGGAAGAGGCAAAAGTTATTTGTCCGGTCTCTTCGTTGAGATGGACTGTAAGCTGATGGCTTTTGATAGTCAATATGCCCCCTTTCGAAGAGACGGATAGTTTTACTTTTTCCGGTTGCCCGATGACCGACAAGCTTTCTTTGGTATACTTCCAGCCGTCAGGCGATTTTAAGATTCTCACTGTGACAGGAGAGAAGAAGCTAATATCTATATTTATACCTTGCACAGTGCTTTTTATGCCTTGTGAGGTGCGTTGGTAGGTTTGTGCTCTGCCTTGTTCTGCTATGAAAAATGTCAGCATCAGCAGGACAAATAGTCTTAAAAAAAATCCCTTTTTCATACAATATCAGCAGTTTAACGGTTAGTGATTTTCAGTACCAAAGAAATTGGATTGGGTGTCTTGTCTTTGGGAAGGTCAATAAGCAAGCCTTTGGAAGTTCTTCTGAACTTTGCCTTTCCACCTCCTAATAATTCTACCTTTTCGATTTCTCCTTTGCAGTAGGGACTGCCGGTAGCCAGTGATTTTATCTGTATTTTTCCGTCTGAGGGCCATTTCATGATATGGGCATACAAGTATTTCCCTTTTTTCACAAACCGGATGTCGGCAGAAGTGTAGGGTGCGTTCTTGCCTTCGTTGAATCCTGCTCCGTCCAAAGGTATTGCTGTTTCTGTGGAGGGACCTTCACCATAAATACACCAGGGACGTGTGTCGAATATTCCTTCTCCGTTCACCTCCATCCAGGCGGCTATGTCTTCCAGAATTTTTTCTTCCTTGTCGTCGATGGTGCCGTTTCCTTTCATTGGTACGCTTAGTAATAGGTTGCCATTTTTACTGACGATGTCAATGAGCATGTGGATGACGGTCTCGGCTGATTTATACCAGTTGTCTTCGTAAGCAGAGCGGTTATAGTGCCAAGTACCGAGGCAACTACAGGTTTGCCACGCCTTGTCCTGGCATTCCGATGGAACCCCTTTTTCTACATCCCATACGATGGCCTCTTTATGTTTAGCTTCCAGCTTCTTTCCGAAGACTACGGCATTGAGATTGCCCTTGTGAAGCTTCATGTTTTGGTTATAGTAGTGCGACACGACTTTCAGCCCCGTATCGTTGATGGGCCAGAAGGGGAGTACGCTGTCGTCGAAATAGACCAGGTCGGGATGATATTTGTTTATCATGTCCACTGTGCGGTCGAAGAAGTTGTCGTAGTAACTCTGCGGGGGGACAGAGGTTCCTTCGGGCCAGTCCCATGCAGCCCAAGCATGTCCGCTCAGGGCATGATTCTGTACGTATAGCTCTTGCGGGTCGTAGCCTTCCCACCATTTTCCCTTGCCGTCTTCCTTAGTCACTACGCGGGCATCGTAGGAGATTCCTGCGTATGGGCCTTTCTTGTCGGCTCCTTGTGCAGTTTCATACCATGTCCAAGCATGGGAGGAGTGGATGCTGACACCGAAGGGAAGTTTGTTTTTGCGGGCCGCTTTCTCCCATTCGCCCAGTACGTTTCGCTTGGGGCCCATGTTGACGGAGTTCCATGATTGGTATTTACTGTCCCACAAGTCCATGTTGTCGTGATGGTTGCCCATAGCAAAGAAATATCGGGCACCGGTTTTCTTGAAAAGGGCTACCAGCCTCTCCGGATTCCATTTTTCGGCTTTCCATTCGTTGATTACATCCTTGAAGCCGAATTCCGAAGGATGTCCGTAATGCTCCAAGTGCCACTTGTAGGCAGCACCGCCCTCTTCGTACATGCCACGACCGTACCAGTCGCCGGCTTCGGGTTGGCATTGCGGACCCCAGTGTGCCCATATGCCGAATTTGGCGTTGCGGAACCATTCGGGCACTTCGTATTGGGACAATGACTCCCAGGTAGGTGAGAACTTGCCCGGTTCTGCTTTCTCTTGTTGTGCCAATGCACTGCCCCCTTGCAGGATGCAGGCAGATAGGAGAATTGTTTTAAAGATGTTTCTTTTCATACCTTTATTGTTGTTTACAAAATGTTTATTCCCTTTTTGAATGCATTGATGAACGGATTATTCTGTTTTGTCCATATACTCCATGATAAACCCATACCGGTAGGAGCGATTGCCGTCAATGGTGTATGGCTTCATGGTCTGTGCGCCCCATCCGTCGTTTCCACCTACTCCGTGTATGTTGGAGTCGATATTCAGGTTGATGAAGTCGCGTTCGGGCAGTTCGTGCGCATGCTCTTTCCCTTCCAGGTCTTCTTCCCCGTAGGGCCATATACGGAAACATAGGGGTTGCAAGCCTTTGACTTGTATTTTCCATCGCTCACTGTCTCCCAGCATGAACCAGCGTGTATCGCACCGGTTGGCATTGTCTTGCGGTACGATGTAGTTCGTGATAAATTCGTGTATGCCACACTCGTAGACTCCCAGGAAAGCGGCGCTCTTGCGGTCGGGATAGTTCTCGAACTTGCCGCGTCCGTACCAGGCTATCCGGTTCAGCGCCGAGGGCATTCTCATGCGCATACCGAATTTGGGCATCAGCGGAATATCTTCCTTTTCAGGCTGATAGGTTGCTTCTACTTGTATGCGGCCTTTGCCGTCCACAGTGTAGCGGAGATGGTAACCGGCTCCTATCCGGGGGAGGGAGAGACTGGCATCCACTATCACCATACCATCGTTTACGGTTGCTTGGTATGCCTTTACGATACGTTTTTGCTCTGCATTTTTCCAAGCGCTCAAACGTTCATTGTAGCCGTTGCGGACCTGAATGTCATTTGCCGGTTTCCAAAAATAGGGTTCCAAGGCACTGTGCAACAACTCTTCTCCCTTGACTCGCCAACTCACCAAAGCACCGGTACCTTTTTCTATGGTGAACAAGGCATCGGCGGCTATAATTTCCACCGCTTCGGGTGTCTCCTTAAACGTGGCCTTCCCGCCGTCATCCTTCAATTGTGGGAATTCATAGTCATGATACGTAAGTTGTTCCTTGGCAACTTTGAAGCCCTTCTCTGCCCACGTCGTGGATTCCTTCAACGTGGCATATACATTGAGGCAAAGTTCCCCACACTTATCCGGTCTTGAAGGTACCTCCAGCAGATTCCCTTCGGACAACTGGAGGTCGCCGCTGCTTACTGCCTTTCCGTTACATATCCACTCATAGCTGTAATCGAATTCATCCAAATCGGAAAACGCATACCCGTTGGTCAATTTGATTTGCTGTGTTCCCTTCTTTTCAAACTTGATGTATTGATATACTTTTTGTACTTCATAGTAATGGGGGTGAGGCACCCGGTCGGGAGATACCAGCCCGTTAATGCCGGTGGGACCGTCGTTGGGATAGTCCCCGAAATCTCCTCCATACGCCCAGAATTCATCGGGCAGTAATGGGAGTGACGAGGGGCTCTCGCCGAAACTTAACGGTGCACCGTTAAGCTTTTTAGGAATGCCTTGGTCTACCCAGCACCAAATGGCAGCTCCGATAATACTTTCGTCCTTTTCAATCACATCCCAATACTCCTTGAGGTTGCCGATGGAATTTCCCATGGCGTAGGCATACTCTCTCATGAATACGGGGCGGTCGGTTATTTTCTCGCCAAGTTCCTTCAAAGCGTTGGGATGCAGATAAGCTTCGTCATAGACATCGGATACGGTGCGGTCTGTATCGTCGTATATCGGTCTGGTGGGGTCTAAGGCACGGATTGTGTCTGCCATAGCTCGCAAATTGGCACCGCTTCCACCCTCGTTGCCCAATGACCAGAATAGGATGCACGGATGGTTCTTGTCCCTTTCCACCACGGCTACTGCCCGGTCCACATGGGCCAGTGTCCATTGAGGGTTGTCTCCTAATACTTTGTTCCCCAAACCGTAGGCATGACTTTCGTGGTTCGCTTCGTCCATTACGTAGATTCCATACTTGTCACATAGCTCGTACAGCAATGGCAGATGTGGATAGTGGGACGTGCGTATCATGTTGATGTTGGCTTGTTTAATCAGCCGGATATCTCTCTCCATCGTCCGGCTGTCGACAAAGAATCCCATACGGGGATGGAAGTCGTGACGGTTCACTCCTTTCAGCTTGACGGCTTTCCCGTTGACTTTGAAGACGTCTCCCGCGATTTCTATTTTCCGTATGCCCCAATGGTATTCGAATGATTCCAAAAGTTCATTCTTCCTGCGAAGCTTGATGTGGATGTCATATAGATGCGGTTTCTCGGCAGACCATAGTTGAGGCTCCCGGAGCATTTCGGACAGCGTGACGCTCGTTTCAGAAAAGGCCTGAATAGTACCTACGGGAGTCACCATTTTTTTGTCGAGTTTATTTCCTCTGTTGTCTTTCCCCACCAGGTTTATTTCTACGGTCAGGTCTTTTACTTTGCGGTCGGTCTGGTTTCTTATCCAAATTTCGGTTCCGAATGTAGCTGAACGCATGTCGTCCGACAAGTCGCTGCTGAACCTATAGTCCCGGATATTTGTCCGGGGGCGTATCCATAGCTCTACCGGTCTGAGTATTCCACTAAGCCGCCACATGTCCTGGTCTTCCAGATAACTGCCGTCCGACCACCGATACACTTCCACTGCCAGACGATTGGTTCCATTCTTCACAAATCCGGTTATGTCAAACTCGGCAGGTGACATCGAATTCTGGCTGTAGCCTACCTGCTGTCCGTTTACCCAGACATACATGGCCGATTTTACTCCTTCAAAGTGAAGGTATAGGCACTTGTCTTTCATATCGGGCGTCACCTCGAACGTGGTGACATAAGAGCCTGTCGGATTTCTGTGCCCGTAACTGTAATATTCGGCGGGAGGTTCGCTTGTTACTCTGGGTGCATCCTTCTGGAAAGGATAGTTTACGTTGGAATAGATAGGTTTGCCATAACCTTGCAATTGCCATGCTCCCGGCACTGTGATGGTATCCCATGTGTCGGTATTGAAATCATTCTTGTAGAAGTCGGCCGGGCGCTTTCCCGGGTCGGCAGACCATTGGAATCGCCACTTGCCGTTCAGGGATATGATTTCTTTGCAATCGGCTTTTTGCGAAGGCAATGTCAGTGTGGCATGATACGGCTCTTTGTTGATGCCGACTACAATAGGATTCTCCCAGTCCGGAACTTCTTGGGCGCCGGCATATAGGGCACTTAGCAATAGAAAGGCAAATATCTTTTTTCTCATTTTTTCTCATGTTTTCTGATGGTCAATAAACTTCCATGATGAGAATTCCCCAGGGGGGCAATGTTACATGGTCTCCTTCTTTTACAGTCTTGCCGGAAATCAGCTCTTTGGACGTCGGATAGTTATGAGTGATTTCTTTGCTCTCGCTGCTGTAATTGAAGAAGTAACGGATGGCTTTTCCGGCTTTGTTTATTCCCGAACGCTGTATGATGGGGAACACGTCGCTCTCTGAAGAGATGATACCGGCATGGATGGCTGCCTTTCGCACGATGGCATTCAGCAATTCCTGCGAAGGGTAGGCTCCTATGTAGGTCAGTTTGCCTTTGCCATACTTGTTTTCGGTGACAACGGGCCATTTGCCGAAGAATGGATGCTCTGCATAAGCCAACGGGGTGGCTGTCTCGGGAATCAGGAATTCATACCAGTCGCTTATCTGGTTCTTTCCCTCTAATTGAAAGGGGTTATCCTTTAATGATAAGTCACCGATAGTGGAGAATTCTTGGTAATGGAAGCCGCAGGCTTTGCGTAGCGGCCCGGGAGCCAAGGTGGCCCGAACTGCGGAGTGCTCATTGCAGTAACCGCTTTTGTGCATCATTACCACGTGTCCGCCGGACTGTACGAATTCATCAATGGCTAATAGTAATTGGTCGGTAGCCACATACAAAGGGGGAATGACAAGCATGTCATATCCGCTGAAATCGGTTGTCTTGTCACAAGGGATGATGTCCGTTTCTATGTTTTGGAAATAGAGGGCTTTATGCACCATATCAATGGGATAATTGCTCTTGTAAGTGTAGGGCATGAAGCCGAGAGCATGATAAGAATCATGACTGTAGAGGATAGCTGCTCGGTTTTTCTTTTTCAAGTTCACGATGTGGCTGCCTATTCTTTCCAACTCTTTGGCGGTGGTGGTGAATTCCTTGTATATGCGGTTGGGTTGGATGTCATGGCCCAGCACGCCGCGCCAGTATGTCTCCTGCCCATAGTGCAGGGTAGACCAGTGCCAGTATTCCACCATATTGGCTCCGGAAGCATAATGTGCGTACACATTCTGCCGCAACTGGTTGTCGTATGGAGGAAACTGGGTGCGGGCATCCCAGCCGATGCCTTGTGCGTTGGTTTCCATGACGATGTAATTGTTGTCGGCTACGGTGCGCACGAAGTCACCGGCATAAGCGATGCGCTGGCCGTCTTGTTTATCCTGTACATCGTGATAGACATTGATGGCAGGATATTGCATTTGCCTGAAACTTTCCACTTGGTCTATATTATGGAAGTCGGGCATAAAGCAGTGGGTGACAAATTGGTCTTTACGCTTGTATTCATTTACAAGGTCGCACTGCCAATTCAGGAAATCGGCCACTTCCTTCCGGTTATAGCGCTCCCATTCATTCTTGTACGAAGGGCTTGTCACTCCATCGCGCGGATAGAACTCTTCCCAGGTGTTGATGTTCATTCCCCAGTAGTTCATTCCCCATTCCTTGGCAAGCAGGTTCAGGTCATTGTTGAATTTCTGTTTGATGTAGTTCCTGAATCCGAAGAAATAGTCTCTGTTGTTTACTCCGCGCGCTTCTGTTTCGTTGTCCACTTGATACCCGATGACTGCCGGATGCTGTGCATATCTTTCCAGCATCTTGCGGATAATCCGTTCGCAATAGAATTGGTAGGTCGGGTTTGTAAAATCCATGTTCTGTCTGATTCCATAATAGGCTTTGTTCCCTTTAGCGTGTTCTGCCAGCACTTCCGGGTGTTTGTATGCCAGCCATGCAGGAATGGAATAGGTGGGAGTTCCCAAGATGACTTTGATTCCTGCTGCATGCATCTTGTCCAGAATGCGGTCCATCCATTCAAATTCAAAGGTTCCGTCTTGCGGCTCAAATACTCCCCAGGCAGATTCTCCAACGCGCACTACTGTCAGGCCGGCTCTTTTCATCAGCCGGATATCTTCATCCAGTCGCTCATAGGGCATATACTCATGATAATAGGCTGCGCCATAAAGCACGTTGTCGAATGAATACTGCGCTTTTATTTGTAGAGCGCTTAAAAACAACACTAATAGAATAAAGTAATTTTTGTTTTTCATAATCTTACCAGTCCGATACAATGTTTTTATTTCATCATAGGTTTTATGCTGATGGTTCTCCGATATTCCTGCGGCATCGCTTTGTAAGCACCGAATACACCGCGGGCTGTACAACCGACCCCGGTAGTGGCATAATCGAGATTCAGGGTCATGCCTTTCTGCTTCTGCAATTGGTAGGTATACATCGCTTTCGTCAGGTTATCCGTGCTGTACGGATAAATGTTGAAGTTAAACCATTCGTTCATCTTGAATTGAAGGCCGATGCCTTTGTCCGTAGTCAGTTGCAACCAGCGTACATCTGTCCGCAATCCGTAATCTTGTGGCATTAGATAGGGCTCGTACATAGCTTGTACGGTAGAGGCATATATCCCCGTCGGATAGCCGGTTTTCCGGTCCGGATAGTTCTCTTGCGGTCCTCGGCCGTACCATTTCACTTGGTCGAGCGCATCGCTTACGGTCAGCGTAAGTCCTATACGAGGAAACCAAAGCGGCATTTTCCCTTCAGGCTTCAATACATGGCGTATCTCTATCGTCCCTTCACTATTGATAATATACTCATAGTGGTTGATGATGCCGTTGTTCTGTACTCCTTCGATGTAGAGGTCTTTTTTCTCTTTTTCTCCTTTGCCCATCAATTCCGCATCAATGATGTGTATATGTACGCCTTCGGTGGTTTCGGACACCGAAAAAGAGAGGGGCTGATGTGTCAGGCGGTCAATCCCTGCAGAATACATTTCTGTGGCTACCGTGTATCCGTAACCTTCTTTCCAGTTGGAGGAGCGGGCACTGGAAGCATTCCAGTTGTCCAGCTCATTGGCCAGCGGGGCACGCCAAAGATTCAGCCGGAGCGGTGACTCCAGCAGTTCCATATCTTGAACAACCATCGACGTCAGTTGTCCGTCAGTACGGTTGAAAACATATTTGAAGCCCTCTCCGGAGACAATCAATTCTTTCTCCGAAAGTGAATAGGAAGGTATGCCTTGAACCTTTTCTTCCGAAGAGCATGGCAGGCTCCAAGGCAGTTCAAGTTCTTCCCATGCCACCTCATGTCCGGCTTTTGCCCACAATTCATCTTTTTTCAGGACGGCATGAAGCATCAGGCGGTATTCTTTGCCGGGAATCAGGGCAGGCTTCTTATAAGGTATGTGCACCAGTTCACGACTAAGCGGTGCTGTTGAGAGTGCCAAGTCGCCCGATTGAATAACCTTGTCATCTTCTTTCAATTCCCATCGTATGGCATATCGGGAAGCATTCGTATAGTGATTGCGATTCCATAACTCAACGACTCCCTCTGTCACATCCGACATGGAAAAAGAAAGAGGCTGTCCGGTTTTCTTCATTTGCCACATTTCGGGCTGTACGCTACGGTCGGGCCAGATGCTGCCGTACGTACGTGCACCAATGCCGTAACTGTAGAATGTACCATTTTCCGTCTCTTGCTCAAAGTTCAGCCAAAGGGCGGCTTCTTCCGGGTGAAAAGAAGAAGTCAGTGCCTTGGCGAAAATGCCGACTTCGTCCATTTGGGCATCGCAGATGTAGACCGAAGTCTCTTGGCCGTGTGTTTCTGCGTTCCGACCGATGTTGACGGGGTAGGGTAAGTTCCGGATATTGCCCGATGCTTGTGTGGAGGCCTTTTCTGCTCCGTCTATATAGATGGACATTTTCTGTCCGTCGTAGACACACGTCACTTGATGCCAGTTGTATTCCCAGTCAGTAGGCAAGGAGGCGCATACGGAATGCTTTTTATCAGTATAGATATAAAATTCCAGTTTGTCTTTACCGCGTTGTTGCAGCCCGAACTGATAATTGCCTTTTGTGATGAATGAGCCGCAACTGCTTACCAGTTTCCGGGGGTAGATTCTGCAAGTGAGTGTCAGTTCATTATTGTTCATCTCTACATTGTCTGCACGATAGACCTCTACCCATTGGTCGTGACCGTTCAAGTCCAGCACCGTGTTCTTTCCTTCCTTCACCAAGCGGGCATTTCCCATCAGATGGGCGGGAGTATGGAAGGGCGAAAGGTCGTCCACTTGCCTTATCCGTTCGGTCAGTCCCGGACTGACAAAATCCCAGATGGCCCCTCCCATCAGGCGGGGGTGCCGGTAGATGGCTTCCCAATAATCGTCCAGGGCACCGCCGGCATTGCCTGCAACCGATAAGTATTCATCCATAAACGATGGTCGGGAATCCTCTCCCATTCCTATGCCTACTTGCATTTCCAGTTCCATAGGAGTAGGGTAACGGGGTCCGATAATATCTTCTGCCGGATGGGAGAATGCATTTCCGCCATACATCCAGAAGCGGGTGGGGTCTAGTGATTTCCCTTCTTCAATGGTGTGGGTAATGTTGATACCTTCACCGCTTTCGTTTCCTGCGCTCCAGAACAAGACGCAGGGATGGTTTCTGTCCCGTAACACCATTCTGCGGCATCGCTCGCGATACATCTCTTCGTATTCCGGGAGGTTTGAAATCCATTCCGAGGCATGGGCTTCGTCGCCCACCTCGTCTATGATATAAAGCCCGTATTCATTGGCCAGTTCCAAATACTTATTCACCGGAGGATAGTGGGAGGTGCGTACGGCATTGAAATTAAACTGTTTCAGCAATTCAAAATCCTTGCGTATGGTGGCTTCGTCCATGATATGTCCCTCTTCGGGATGCTGCATGTGCGAATTTTGTGCATTGACTTTCAGTGGGATACCGTTAAGATAAAAAACACCGTCTTTGATTTCTGTCTTTTTGAATCCGATGACCGTTTCTATCTTGTCTTTCAGCAGACCGGTCGGATTGGATAATTCCAGACCGAGCGTATAAAGCTCGGGTGTCTCGGCTGTCCATTTCCGGGGTTCTTGTACCAAGGTATGCAACTGTATTGTCTTTTCCGCAGCGTCCATTTCAAATGGAGCTGCGGAAAAGTTACAGATAATCTTGCCGTTTTTATCCTTTAAGTAAGCTTTCAATCCATAATTCTCGCTTGGCTTCTTTTGGTAGTCCTTGATTTTTACCTGAATACTTAACTGCGAATCGGTATACGTATTATCAAACTCTGTGATTACTTGCCAGTCGAATATCCTGACAGCAGGTGTGGCGTACAACCATACGTCGTCAAAGATTCCGGCCAGTCGCCAATAATCTTGTCCTTCCAGGTAATAGCCGTCCGAATACTTTAGTACACAGACAGCCAGCGTGTTTTCGCCCGGCTTCAAATAAGGAGTGATGTTGTATTCGGCAGGTTCTTGTGCTCCTTCATTGTAGCCCACTTCATGACCGTTGACCCATACAAAAGAAGCGGATGCCACTTTCTCGAACCTTAAAAATATCTGGTCTTTTGCTGCCCAACTTGCAGGTACCTTGAATGTTCGCCGGTATAGTCCGGTAGGGTTATACTCTTTGGGAGCATGTGGTGGATTCACCCCGAAGGGAGCAGATACATTTCTGAACAGCTTGTCACCATAACCTTGCATTTCCCAGTTTGAGGGAACTTTGATGTCGCCCCATTGCTTATCCGGGAATTCGGGGTTAAAAAAGTGTGCAAGTATCCCTTCCGGTGTATCGCACCAGAAAAACTTCCATGTCCCATTCAGTAGCATGCTCTTTTCGGGCATATGCCAAGCGTGTCCTTCCTCTTGTCCTTTTTCAAATACAGAAGGGTTGTCTATATACCAGAGCATATCCTTAAGGAAGGATTTGTCTTGTGCATAGGATTGCAGGCACAAGGCTACTGAACACAATGGCAGAAACAGTTTTCTCAGATTCATTTTTTTGTAATTCGTGCTGTCCATCCACCGCCGGGTGCCAGTTGTACATTGAGTTTGTCTTTGGCAGTGACGATGCGTACTTCTTTTTTATAGTCGGTAGCTTCACGGTCGGCATTGATGCCGTCGGCAAAGATTTCGGCTTCGTAGTTGCCTTCGCTGAGGAAGGAGAGGTCGATGGTGCAGCTACGCGGAGTCCAGTTGGTCATGCTGCCTACAAACCAAGTGTTCCTTTGCGGCGTGCTATCGTGATGTATTCGGCTATTTTACCATCAAGAGCAATGGTTTCGTCAAAGGTAGTGGGAACCTTGGCGATGAAGTCGGTGCATTCCTGTTCCTTCATGTATTTGCTGGGACTGTCGGCAAGCATCTGCAAGGGTGCTTCGAAGACGGTGTACATAGCCATCTGGTGTACACGTGTACCTTGACTCATGGGGTGGTCGTTGACGGAGCGGAACAGGGAACGGGTGGCATTTACCATAGCTCCCGGCGTATAGTCCATCGGACCGGCGAGTTGGCGCAGATAGGGGGCGGTAACGTCGTAGCGCGGGAAGTCATGCAAGGGTGCACCGTTCACGATGGGCTCCCACTTGCTGTTTTCCAGTCCTTTCACACCTTCAAAGTTGAGGATGTTGGGATAGGCGCGCTGGATACCAAAGGGTTTCAGTCCGTGTAGGTCAAGCAACATGTGATGCTTGGCGGCACATGCTGCGAGTTGTTCGGTAGAAGAGATGGCGAGTTGGTCGTCGCGGTCGAAGAAGTCAATTTTGAAACCTTTGATTCCCATTTGTGCGTAGTGGCTGATAACTTGTTCCACGGCAGGGGAGATGTCGCCTCCTCCCGTAAGATTGCGCCAGCTTGCCCAGAGGATGATGCCTATGCCCTTTTGGTTGCCGTATGCCACCAGTTCTTCGAGATTGATTTCGGGACTGATGTCTTCCATTAATGATTCCTTTCCGCTCCAACCTTCGTCGATGATGATATACTCCAGCTGGTTTTCGGCGGCAAAGTCGATGTATTTCTTATAGGTGGGCGTATTCATGCCTGCCTTGAAGTCCACGCCGGTCAGGTTACAAGTATTCCACCAGTCCCATGCCACTTTTCCGGGTTTAATCCAGGATGTGTCAGCGATGCGGCATTCGGGTGCGAGGCGTTGCATCATGTCGTTGTTGGCGAGTTGTGTGTCGTGGGTAACAACAAGCACGGCACGCCAAGGATAGGTCTGTTTCCCTGTGGGACGCCCGTTGGGGCAGAAGTAGGGGGCATTGTTGGGCTTGCTGATAACGTCGGCACGTTTGGTAGGGACGAGGTTCAAGCGGTCATAGCCTCCGATGACTGTTTCCAGTGGATAGGGGGCGAATTCTGCCTTCACTCCGTGGGGCATCTGTGGGTTGGCAGTGAGGAACATGCCGGGATAGTTGGACAATCCGGCTTCCATAATGACGGCTTTCTTTCCGTTCTCCAGTTCTACCATCAGCGGAGTAATGGCAAGCGAGTCTTTGTACATGCGAGAGAGGGGGGCCTCATCGTAGTAGGACTCGAAGGAGTAGCAGTAACGCTCGCCGGCGCGATTGTCGTTAATATAGGGCACGAAAGCGTGGTAATCGCGGTCGAAGTTGAACTCGGCAATCTCGTCCTTCACGCAGAAAGGTTTGCGCAGTTCGGAAACAAAACGATAGGCGGCTCCGTCGTCGTAGGCGCGGAACTGTATGCTATAGCCGTTACGGCATTTCAGCGTGAGTTGGTTATAAGTGTCCTTCACACTCGCCTTTTTGTAGAAAGGAGTGGGGAAGGAAGTGTCGACGGAAGTGCGGGTAGCTTTGGTCACCTTCACATCTTTGCCGAAGGTGAAAGCAATGGGCTTTCCCTCAGATTCAGTGCATTGCATGGCAATGTCTGAAGGCAAAAGAACGGTGGTACCGTCGTGGGCAATCGCCCAGTTGAGGGCTTGTCCGGCTTCGATGTTGACAATTAGTTTTCCGTCCGGTGAATTCAGTTGATATTGCTGTGCTTGTGCCGTCAATGCACAAGAAAGCAATAGGCTGGCGAAACAAGTGCTGATTCTGTTCATTTTTATTTGATTATTGATTATGAATATTTGTTTAATTCCGTGGATATTTAACCGGAATAGCCATCATTTCTTCTAAGAAGAGAGGGTCGTCGAACTGGCAAGTCTGTCGGTTGTATTGTCCCCCCGGAGTGTCCCATAGCATTGGGCACATGCCGCGCGAGTAGATGGCTTCGGTTACGGAAACACAGAAGAGTCTTATCACTTCCTTTGTTCTGTTTCTGGAGTCGGCGCAATATTCGCCTATGATGACGGGGATTCCTTTGTCTACGCAATTCTTCTTCAGTAGGTCCATATTGTCGTTCAGTTCCTTGAAGTCAGCTTCCGTTCCCCAGCTTTCCCGGCCTACACCCCAATCGACAACCTCGCCTCCACCCAGTATGGCAAAGTTTGCGGGAGTATAGTAATGCACTGTAAGAGCAAGTCGGTTTGCGGGATCATTCGGCATCTTGAACAAGGGGTCGTAAGCATACTCCAAGTTGGTGTTGTAGATTTCCACCAACAGATGACGTTTGGCGTTGTTGCCGCCACTGTTTCTTACTATGTCGACAAAGAGCTGGTTGAGGTCGTTCACGTATCCCAGTGCCTTTGCCTTGTCGGCTTCACTACCGCCCCACGGAGTCCAAATCTCATCGTATCCGATTTCATTCATTGGCTCGAACAGTAAGTGGTCACCGTACTTTTCGAAGCGTTCACATATCTGTTTCCAGATGGAAGTGAATTTTTCTTTTGCTTTGCTGTCGGTGGGTACTTGTTTAATCCATTCGTTTTCGTGGTGGATATTGATGATAGCCACCATGCCACAGTCGAGGGTCCAGTTTAGGATTTTCTCTACGCGGTCCATCAGGTCAGGATGCACTTTGAAGTCGTCGGACAGCAGATTGCCCCAGCTGACCGGTATGCGCAGAGATGAGTAGCCCGCTTTGGCATATCCTTCAATGATTTCTTGTGTGATAATAGGGCTTCCCCATGCTTGTTCGTAATTGAGAATGTTGCTTGGGTCTATCCAGTCGCCCACGGCATCCAGCGTGTTGCCTAGGTTGATGCCCAGTCCCATTTCGTTAATCAGTTGGTGGGTTGTGAGATTCTCGCGTACAGTGTATTTTTCCGGTTCATCGCTTTGGATATAGGCCGCCTGCTCCACGTTGATTTCTTGTATATGCTCCTTTACGCTGACGGTGATGATGGCGTTGCGCACGTCGGGCGTAGTGTTGGGTTCTACGGTTATGTTATAGATTGCCTGTACGGGAGTGCTGCTTTCCGAGGTTACTTTGCACCATGCTTCCGAACTTTGGAAAGTGGCTGGTTCATTGGGGGTGATACCGAATTTCTTGCTACCACCCGTTTGTTCAAAATGGAA
>ERZ824600.2031-NODE-2031-length-22690-cov-5.783344_pt1 | contig 22690 bp, 23 predicted proteins | sample MGYA00519933_ERZ824600 | MGnify/ENA primary metagenome ERZ824600 (study PRJEB31778, sample SAMEA3449178) | human gut metagenome | biome: human gut; feature: human-associated habitat; material: faeces | place: United Kingdom | collected 2010/2012 ... | reverse complement strand
TAAAGCCATAAGGGGCTGCGGCCCCTTATCAACCCCTGGGTTTTTCGACAGTATCAAGGGGCGGCACGCCGCCCCTTTTTATTTATTCGCAAAGCTCCTTTAGCTGCTCCGCAATGTCGCCGTTGAGCGTTACCCTGTATACCCCGCTTCCGGCGTTCCATATCGCCTCGCCCTCGCCCGTCATCAGCGCATAGCCTGCCTCCGGCGCGTCCTCGCTATCATACGGCTCCGCCTCTATTCCGGCCGCCTTCAGCCTGCTCCATGCGTCGTCGCAGGTGCCTATCTCTACGCCGGCTCCGCCGGCGGCAGTATCCTTGCTTTTGGATCCTTTGTCAGCCGCTTCCTCCTTCGGTGCGGATTCCGTCGCCACCGGGGCTTCAGTCTCCTGCGCCGCCGCCATCATAGGCGCTTCCTGTGCCGCCTCTTCTGCCGCCGGGGCGGATTCTTCCACGCATTCCTCGGTCATGGCAGCCTCTGCCGGGGCCTCAGCCTTAAAGCGGCTGCTGTTTACCATGGCGGCGCCTATACCCACCAGCGCCACCGCGCAGGCCGCCATAGCGCCATAGCGCACGAAGCGCGACCGCCTTGTACTGCGCTTTTTTTCTTCCTCTTTCTGCTTTTGGAGAAGATCGGCGTACATCTGGTCAAAATCCACCCTGTCATTTTGCTCTTCGCCTATGGAAAACAGCAGATCGTCCAGCCTGTCAGTCATTCTTCTCACCTTCTTTCAACAGCTCATAGAGCCTTTCCTTTGCCCGGAATATCCGGGATTTCACCGTTCCCTCGGTACTGCCCTGCATGGCCGCTATGGTCTTGTAGTCCAGCCCAGAATAGTAATGCAGCATCACCGTCTCGCGGTATATATCGGGCAGCGCATCGATGGCCCGCTTCACCCGTTCCCGCTGATCTCTGGATATGGCGGAGGCCTCGGGCAGCTCGTATTCCCGGTCAGTATTGGGCTCGGGCAGCTCCTCGGCGGGTATCTCCCGCTTCAGCCTCCGGCCTGCGTCATAGCACAGATTCACGGCGACGCGGTACAGCCATGCCTTTACCTGCCCGTCTTCCATTGTGTTCAGCTTATCGATGTTCTTTATCGCCCGCAAAAATACGCTCTGAGCGATGTCCATGGCGTCGCTTTCCCGCTTTAGTACGGAATACGCCGCCCAGTAAACCATTTTACAGTTGTCCCTGTATATGGCTTCAATGCTCTTGGGGGTCAATGCGCAATTACCTGCCCTTCATCTGTATATTAAACGTTTTGACAACACAAAAGGTTGCATACATTATATCAGAATAATCCGTTTCAAACTACACAAAAGCTTTTTATTTCCGGCGTGGGACATATTATGGTATAATATTTTGAGTTTATATAAGGAGGATAGCGCCATGGGACGCATGAACCTGCTTAACAACATAGTGAATCCCGCCAATAATCAGGTGGAGGGCTTTTGCGTAGTCAAGTCCGTAGCTATAAAGAGCAACGTAAAGGGCAGCGACTATCTGGACATGATACTGGCTGACGCCGGCGGCGAAATATCCGCCAAGCTCTGGGATTACAGCATAGAGCAGCACGGCGTATACGAACCGGACAGCATAATCAAGATCCGGGCTACGGTAAACATATGGAAGGACTCGGAGCAGCTGAAGATAGACCGCATACGCGCCGCCAGAGATTCCGACAATGTGGATATGTCCAGTCTGGTGCCCTGCGCACCGCTGCCCCCCCAGGAGATGTACGACGGGATAATAAAGGTTACGGAGAGCTTTACGGACAACGACCTGCGCATGCTCACCCAGTATATACTGAAGGAAAACCGGGAGGAGCTGCTGCGCTATCCTGCGGCGCTCAAGCTTCACCACGCCATGCGGGGCGGCCTGCTCTACCATACCCATACCATGCTCAGGGCTGCCGAGGCTGTCTGCGGCGTATACAAAAAGCTTTACCCGGCCCTTAGCTGCGAGCTGGTCTATGCGGGTATAATACTCCACGACGTCGCCAAGGTGCCGGAGCTCACGGTAGGCGGCCTCGGCCTTGCAACAGGCTACAGCACCCCCGGCCAGCTGCTTGGCCATATAAACATGGGAGTGGCCATAGTTGAGCGGGCGGCGGCCGAGCTCATGATAGATAACTCTACCAAGGAGCTGGTGCAGCATATTCTCCTCTCCCACCACAGCGTGCCGGAATACGGCAGCCCAAAGCCGCCCATGTTCCCCGAGGCCGAGATAGTCAGCCAGATAGACGTGCTGGATTCCCGCATGTTCGAGATGTTCGACGCCCTCGCCGCTGTCAGCGACGGTGAATTTACCGAGCGCCAGTGGGCGCTGGACAACAGGCAGCTGTACAAGCACGGGCATAAATAGAGCTTTGTTTCTGCCTCTGCTTTTTCTTTCTCTTTTCGAGAAAAGAGAACAGAAAAAGCAGCAAAAAGAAAGAGAAAAGCTTACAAAAATCAAAACAATAAAGGAACGGTTCTCTCCGCTCCTTTTTATATTTGCACCCTGTCTTTTTATCCTGTTTATTTCCTGTTGGCTTTTCTTTCTCTTTTGCTTCTTTTCTCTTTCTTTTCCCGAAAAGAAAGAGAAAAGAAGAGGAAAATAATAATCCCTAAAACCCCTCGTCCCTTCCGGTGGTGTCCAAATCCGCGAACTTGGCGCTGCTGTCTATCCAGGCCAGCTTTACCGTGGCGGTAGGGCCGTTGCGGTGCTTGGCGACTATTACCTCGGTGGTGTTGTCCGCCTCCGCGTCATACACGGCAGGCCGGTACAGCAGCATTATCACATCCGCGTCCTGCTCGATAGCGCCGGATTCGCGAAGATCCGCCATAACGGGGCGGTGATCCGTGCGCTGTTCAGGGCCGCGGGAAAGCTGACTCAGGAGAATTATTGGAACGTTCAGCTCCCGGGCGAGTATCTTCAGCTTCCGCGTAGTCTCGGATATTTCCAATACGCGGTTATCGTACTTGCCAGAGGTCTGCATAAGCTGCAAATAGTCAATGACCACCATATCCAGCCCAACCCGGGATTGCAGCCTGCGGCACTTGCTGCGTATCTCGGCCACGCTGCACCCGGCGGAATCGTCTATGTATATGCTCGCCTTGGAGAGGGGATCAAGGGAGGACGCTATGCGTATCAGCTCCGCATCGGTTATGGTGCCGGTGCGGACAGACTGCATGTTTACGCCGGAATCGGAGCAGAGCATACGCTGCACCAGCTGCTCGCGGCTCATCTCCAGGCTGAATATGCATACGGTTTTCTTGCCCTTTACAGCCGCGTTCTGGGCAAGGTTAAGGGCAAAAGCGGTCTTGCCCATGGAGGGGCGGCCGGCGATTATGATGAGATCGCTGGGCTGCATGCCGGAGGTGAGCTTGTCCAGATCCGCAAAGCCTGTGGTAACCCCGGTTAGGGCGCCGTTGAGCTTCATCAGTTCCCCGACCCGATTGTAGCAGCTGAGCACCGTCTCGCTGATATGCACCAGCGTATCGGAGGTCTTCTTCATGGATATGTTGAATATTGCCCGCTCCGCATCGTCCAGCATCTGCTCAAGGCTCTTTTCCCCCGAAAAAGCGTCTGAGGCTATGGCGGTGCTGGCCTCTATGAGCTGCCGCATCACGCTGCGCTCCTCCACGATTCTTATGTAGTGGGCAGCGTTTGCCGCGCTGGGTACGTACAGCGAAAGCTCGGTTATGTACATCACGCCCCCCACAGAAGCAAGCTTGCCCATGCGGTCCAGCGCGTCTATGACCGTGACGCTGTCTATGGCCTCTCCCCTGTCGTATATGCCCTTTATCGCCTGGAATATATCCTGATGCCGTGCAAGGTAAAAGTCGGAAGCGCTGAGCGTCTCCATTGCCTGCTCCACGGCTGTATGGGACAGCAGCATGCTGCCCAGTATAGATTTTTCCGCCTCAAGGCTGTGGGGCGGCGTGGTGGGTACGCGGGGTTCTTCCATATCTTAACCTCTTGCTCTTTTTATTGCGCCTTTATGCCGTTAATTCTTACTTGCCTCCAGAGGCAGCACCTCTACCTTGAACTTGGTATCGGTCTGCTCGTAAAGGTGGGCGGTTATATCGGTTATGCCCAGGGACTTTATGGGCTCCTCCAGCTTTATGCGCTTTTTATCCACGTCTATGCCGTACTGCTCCTTGAGCGCCTCGGCTATCTCGGCCGCGCCTATTGAGCCGAACAGCTTGCCGCTTCCCGCCTTGGCGTATACCTTTACGGTGAGGCCCTTCATCTCGTCTGCCAAGGCCCTGGCGTTCTGCCTCGCCACCTCCCTGCGGTGTGCGTCGGCCTGCTTTTTAAGGTTAGCGGCGTGAATGTTGTTTGCGTCTGCCGCAACTGCGAGGCCCCGGGGGATAAGGAAGTTCCTTGCGTAGCCGTCGTTTGCATTGATGATGTCGCCGGCCTTTCCCTTGCCCTTAACGTCCTGTGTCAGTAAAACTTTCATTTCTCGTGTGCCTCCTTTAAATAGCTGTTTATACTTTCCGTAAGCCTGCTTATGGCCTCGTCCATAGTCACGTCCTTCAGCTGCGCGCCGGCAATGGACTGATGCCCGCCGCCCCCCAGCTTTTCAAGTATAAGCTGGACGCTGATGTCCCCGAGGCTTCTGCCGCTTATGTATATCACCTGGCCCCGCTCCGCAAGCACGAAGGAAGCCTGAATACCCTTTATGTTCACCAGCTCGTCCGCCGCCTGTGCGGCTATCAGGTTGGTGGCTTCCATGCCTGCGGGGCATGCGGATATGGCTATCCCCTGCTCCATTATTATGGCGTTTTCCACTACCTTGGCCCTGTTGCGGTAGGTCTGCATATCGTCCTGGAACATCATCTTCACGGTGGTGTTGTCCGCGCCGTTGCGCCTTAAATAGCTTGCCGCCTCAAAGGTGCGCGCTCCGGTATTGAAGGAAAAATGCTTTGTATCCATAGTGATGCCCGCAAGCAGCGCCCCGCACTCGAAGGTGGTGGGCTTGAGGCCGTCGTCAAAGTACTGTATCACCTCTGTCACCATCTCGCAGGCCGAGGAGGATCCCGCTTCAAGATAGTTGAGGGTAGGGTTCTGTATGGAGTCCACAGCCCGCCTGTGATGGTCTATGACCACCGCCTTGCCCGCCTTTTCCAGCAGCTCGGCGCTGAGCAGCGAGCTTTTGCGCTGGGTGTCCACGATTATCAATAGCGAGGAGGAGCGCATCATCTGGGCGGCCTGCTCCGGCGTCTTTATAGTATCCCTGTAGGCCTTGTTTTCCTTCATTGCCTCTATCGCCCCATCAATGCTGGCGTTGGATTCGTCCAGCACGAAGTACGCAGGGCAGCTTATACTCTTGGCGCAGCGCATTATGCCGAGGCCCGCCCCTACGCAGTCCATATCCGGCAGACTGTGGCCCATTATGAAAACCGCATCTGCGGTGTCCATCAGCTGATGCAGCGCCTCGGCGAAAAGCCGCGCCTTTACTCTGGAGTTCTTTGTGGTTACCTGGCGCTTGCCGCCGTAGAAGGCGTAGTTTGCACCCCGCTTGACCACCGCCTGATCGCCTCCCCTGCCCAGCACCAGCTGCATGCCGTTTCGGGCCGCCTATCCTGTCCGCCACGCCTATGGAAATAGAGAGCGTTACCGGCTGGCCGGTTCCCGTATCTATCTCGCGCACCTCGTCGAGAAGGGTAAAGCGCTGCTGTTCAAGCTCGGCTATGCGCTTTGCCTCGAACACGAAGAAGAACTTGCTGTTGTCGTACCTTCTGTATACGCCCTCCATGGCGGTAACAAAGTCGCTTACCCTGCGCTCCACCTCCGAGAGCACGCTGTTGCGGTGAAACTGCCTGTCGGTCATCAGGTCGTCGTAATTGTCAACCTGTATCAGCCCCACCGTGGGCATCTGCTCCTCGTAAAGTCGGGAATAATGCAGTGCCTCGGTCCTGTCCAGCCAGTACTGGAAGGTGAGCCGGGTCTCTGTGCGTATGCGCTGTACCGGCATGCTCATGAGCTGGAAGTGCTGGCCGTTATACTCTATGGACTGGGCATTATTGGGGAAGCGCGGATCCATATCGGGTATCAGCCTGCATATGTCGGTGCCCGGATACAGCTCCGAGAACGCATCGTTGCTCCAGGCGATCTTGCCGTTGCTGTCAAACAGCACGCAGGGTATTGCTATGTTTGTTATGATATTGCCCGCCGTGGTGTCGTTTTCCCGGAATATGTCGTTCATGGCGTATTTGACCGCCCTCTTATAGGCCGCCATCGCTATCATGCCTATGCTGAAGGAAACCACGCATACCGCCAGCAGCACATGAGCCACCCACTTTTCGGCAAAGCATACCGTCAGCAGCCCACAGGCCGCCGCCGCCGCTATGAACAGAGGTATAAACGCAATCTGCGGTTTTTTGTCCATAATACCTTCCCCCCAAGGAAAAAGCTTTTTCTCGGCTTATTTGTGCATTCGCTCCACATAGCTTCTGCGCATGCGGAAAAGCCTGTCCGCAGCGCCTATAATACAAAGCCCGTAAAGGCTGTAGGGAAAAAGCAGCACCATAGCTACCACCGAAAACACCGTGAACGCCGTGCCCCGGAGCTTCATCTTTACCATGAACGCCATCAGGCAGACGCCCATGAGCGCATACGGCCCCGCCACCGCGCATTCCACCGCCGTGACTATGGCGGAAGAATTGGTTATCTTCAGCGCGGATATGATTATGGCGCCTATTATCATCACAAGGCTGCCATAGGTAAAGCCCCGGGAAAGCTGCCACAGGTGGAACTTCGCCATGGGCTTGAGCTTTGCGCCCTTCGCCCTGCAAAGAGCCCTTGCCGCCACTACGTTCGCCAGACCTGCGCCCATGCCCATGCACATCATTGCCATTACCGCCATGTCGGGAGCCTTGTATTCCAGGTATGCCGCCATCTTGCGCAGCATCTCGGCCTTATCCCCGTCTATGCCCATCTGTGCTGCGGTCTTTTCCACCGCGTCGCCGAATGCGGCCATGTACTGTAAATAATAGGCGAAGGGGCCTTCCCCCTCCATGAGCGCCGGCACGCATGTCATGATGTACATACCCACAGCCACGCAGAATGCGCTTATCACCGCCGCCGTGCGGTAGGGCAGTTTATTTATGAAGATATAGGTCATCGCTATGCCCGCGGGTATGAACATCACCAGCGCGCCTATTATGCTCGAGTCCACAGTTCCCGCTATGCATATTATGCCGCCTGCGGCCGTTATCGCAGCTATGGCCAGCCCCCCATAGCCCCATACCGTGCCGGCAAAGGCCAGCAGCGCGGGCATTATTATAAGGCCAATCGGGAAAATATACGCCAATGCCACAGCCCCGAGGCCCAGGCCCAGGGAGATCAGCACGGATTTTATGTTCAAAGGCTTCAAAGGTCACATTTCTCCTTGTATAGATAGTTTATTATACATCGGATTTGTTTTTTTAACAACTGCGGGATATGGGAGGCGGCGACGCCAAAAAACCCTTTATTTTCTTAAAAAAGCTATTGCACAGGGCTTTTCCCGGTGATATAATACGAAAGCTAGCGTGCTTCTTGCTCTGCCCAAAGTGCGGCAGGGCCACAAGACCATAAGGAGGTGAAAAGCGTGAACAAGTATGAAGCTATGTACATCGTTACCCCTGAGATGGAGGACGAAGCCATCAAGGGCGTTATCGAAAAGTTCTCCGGTATCATAACCGCCAATGGCGGCGAGATCGAAAAGACCGATGAATGGGGCCGCAAAAAGCTGGCTTACCCCATTGATTATAAGACCGAGGGCTATTATGTGCTGGTGAATTTCGCAGCAGCTCCCGAGCTGCCCCGCGAGCTTGAGCGTAACTTCAGGAATGACGAAAACATCCTGCGTTACATGGTAGTTCGCCAGAACGGCTGATTAAACCAAGATTTTAGCTGAAAGGATGGTACAAAAATGAACAAAGCAATCCTTATCGGCAACCTCACCCGCGACCCTGAAGTGAGGACCACCGGCAGCGGTACCACTGTGTGCACCTTCACCATCGCCGTGAACCGCCGCTTCCAGAATCAGGCCGGGGAGCGGGTATCCGACTTTTTCAACATCGTAGCATGGCGCCAGCTCGGCGAGCTCTGCGGCAAGTATCTTTCAAAGGGACGCAAGGTCTCCGTTATCGGCGAGATACAGAACCGCAGCTACGACGCGAAAGACGGCTCAAAGAGATATATTACTGAAATAATCGCAGATGAGATCGAATTCCTCACCCCCAAGGGCCAGGAGGGCGGCAGCGGCAGCGGCGGCTATGAGCGCAGCGGCTTTGAGCGCCAGAACACTCCTGCCCCCGAGGGCTTCTCTGAGATAGAGGACGACGAGCTGCCCTTCTAAGCAGGGGCCATCTAGCCAATGAAAGGAGATTCACCAAATGGAAGAGCGCAAAATGAAGCCCCGTCCCCGCAAGTCCAGGCGTAAGGTATGCGGTTTCTGTGTAGATAAGGTCGAGCACATCGATTATAAGGATACCGCACGTCTTCGCAAGTACGTAAGCGAGCGCGGCAAGATCATGCCCCGCCGCATGAGCGGAGTATGCGCAAAGCATCAGCGCGAGCTGGCCATCGCCATCAAGCGCGCCCGCATCGTTGCCCTTCTGCCCTACGTAGCAGACTGATAAAACAACGGCCATTTAACTCCGAAGAACGTTAGCTGAGCCCGCCATTTTCATGGCGGGCTTTTTCGATAGACATAGACGTATATGGATTACGGAAATCATATATGATTTATTTGCAATAAAAACCAACGATTCTCCGTTTACAGGGTGAAAGGAGTAAGAGAATATGCTTATATGCCTGAATGCTGTTGCTGAATGTGGGCAGAGCGAACGGGAAGAAATGGAGAACTGCATGATGAAGCTGTCAGCGGGGAACACGGCTGCCATGGAGCCGCTGTACCGGATAGCCAATCCTTCAGTATACGCCTTCGCGCTGTCCCTGCTTAAAAACTCCCACGACGCGGAGGAAATAGCGCAGGAGTGCTTTGTGCGTGCTTACCTCGGCGCGGCGGGATACAGGCCCCAGGGCAAGCCGATGGCCTGGCTTATAACAATAACCAGAAATCTCTGCATGGAAAAATTGCGTGAGCGGGGAAAGCGTTCCGACATCCCGGAGGAGGACTGGGACAAATACCTTGAGCAGACGCCGGCCTCGCCGGAGGACAGGCTGGTTTTGGAGCAGTGCCTGAAGGCTCTGGACGACAGTGAACGGCAGATAGTGATACTCCATGCCGTAGGCGGCATGAAGCACAGGGAAACGGCTGAGCTTCTCGGCCTGCCGCTTGCGACGGTGCTTTCAAAATACAGCAGGGCAATAAAAAAGCTTAAATCAAAACTTGAAAAAAGGGAGGGCATTTAAAGTGAGCAACAGGCGTACGGAAGAAAGCGTAAGACGGGCATTTGGCAATGCCGCTCCGAATAATCTTAAAGAAGTAATGGGAAAATGCGAGGAGCAGAAAGGAAGGGTAATAATATTGGAAAATACGGCAAAAAAGAAAAGCGGCAGAGTATTCAGCAGGGTTATGGCAGCGGCAGCGGCGCTGGTTCTGATAGTAACTGGAACATACTTATACGGAGCCAATCACAGCGTAGCTTCCACCGTAGCGCTGGATGTTAACCCAAGCATAGAGCTTGGGGTGAATAAGAAGGAACAGGTAGTATTGGTAACCCCGAAAAACGAGGACGGAGTAAAGGTCATAGGCGATATGAAGCTTAAGGGAAGCGACCTCAAGGTGGCGGTAAACGCCATAATAGGTTCAATGCTTAGGGAAGGATATATATCCGAACTGGCCAACTCCATACTTATAAGCGTAGATAGCGACGATCCCATAAAGAGCGCGGAAATGCAAAGCAGGCTGAGCGCAGAGGTAAAGGATATGCTGGATACAGGCAGCTTCAAGGGCGCGGTGCTGAGTCAGACTATAAGTAACGATCCTGACACAAAACGCCTTGCGGAGCAGTACGGCATAACCGAAGGAAAAGCTCAGCTGATAAAGCAAATAACCGAAAACAATGCCGCTCATACCTTTGACGAGCTGGCGGGGCTCAGCGTAAACGAACTGAACCTGATAGGGGAATCCGGCAGCAAGAGCATAACCAACGTAACGGCAGAGGGTGCCGCCAGCGACAGCGCTTATATAGGCGAGGCCAAAGCAAAGGAAATAGCTCTTGCTCACGCCGGGGCAAAGGCCGAAGAAATACTCGGCTATGAGTTTGAAATGGACTATGAGCACGGGGCCATGATATACGAGCTGGAGTTTGACTGGAACGGCAGGGAGTATGAATACGACATAAACGCGAATACCGGAGAAATACTCAAATACGAAGGTGAGCCGGCGGAAAACACAAAGGACGGGAAAAAGCAGGAAAATCCAAAGGACAATAAAAAGAATGAGCAGCAGTCAGCCGACAGAGGCTATATAGGCGAGGCAAAGGCAAAATCCGCAGCTCTTTCACATGCCGGGCTTGACAATGGCAGCATAACCGAATACGAATGCAAGCTGGATAGAGAGGATGGCCGCATGGTATATGAGATAGATTTCAAGTGCAACGGCTTTGAATATGAATACGAAATAGACGCCGTTTCCGGCGCGATAGTCAAGCAGGACAAAGATATAGATGATTAGGGTTTAGCTGTCCCCGCAAAACCAAAAAAGCGGCTTTAAGCCGCTTTCAGAGTGTCAAAAAAGTGGCTGAATGCCACTTTTTTGAGTTTTACGGGTTTTGCCTCTCGCATTCGCTCCCGGGCGGCAAAATCCGCAAAGTACGAAAACCTCTGGGTTTTCATCCGTTCTGACGCACATGTCGTCAGAGCCGGATTAAACATAAGGGGCTGCGGCCCCTTATCAACCCTGGGGTTTTTTGACAGACTGAAAAAGCGGCTTTAAGCCGCTTTTTTGATTTTTTTAATTATTTTTTACTTCGCCTCGGGGTTCTCCATTACGCCCGCAAAGAGGGGCACGCCGGTCTCGGTATCCACTATGGCGTATACGAAGGGCTTGTCGAAGGTCAGCACTATGGGCTCATCCGCAGGGAGCGCGCAGCCCTCCGCCGTGGCGATCTCGGTAACGGCGGCGGCCTCGGTGCCCTCCTCGTCCACATCCACCTTTACCCTCTGGAAGACATAAGATATGTACAGCGGCCCGTCAACGCCCCTGCCCGCGCCGGAAAGGTCTGCAAGGTCCGGATCGAAGGCGTCGGTCATTCCCATGGCCTTGAGGGCGTCGGTCAGGTATACCGAATAGCCGGTGCTGAACTTAGGCATATTCACCGTAACGAAGGTATCCGCCTTTGCGGCGGCGATGGCTTCCTTCAGCTTGGCCCCGGTGAGGGAGGCGGCATAGCCCCGTGCGTCGCCGCTGCCGGGCTTAAGGGCTATAAAGGCCAGCCTGCCGTCGTCATAGGGCAGCATTATGCCCTCCGCGTCCTCGGTCTTTATGTAGCTCTCATAGGCCTCGAACATGTTCATGAAAGGCACGGTAACGGTACTGCCGTCCGCTTTGGTGAACTCGCGGTCGTTTGTGTAGTTGCCTTCAAACTTATGTGCCCAGTCCGCCTTCATATAAAGGGCGTTGAGCAGCACCATTATGGTATCCTTGTCGTAGTTTTCATCGTGGAGCTTGGGTATCATGCCGTTGGTCTTGTCGTTCACCCACTTGTTTATTGCCTTTAGAGCCCCGTCGCTGGGCAGGTCGGCGCTGTATATGTCGGGGCCGAAATACGCCTTTACGGTCTTTAGCCATTCCTCCTCTATAACGGCCTTGTCGTCGTCCGTCCAGATGGAATTGGCAAGGTCGAGCTTGGTGCTGCCGCCGGTCTTTTCAAGCTGTGCGGCTATATCGGCGGCGAGGGCGGAAACGTAGTCCCAGTCTGCTCCAAGTATCTTCTCGAATTCCGCCTTTGTGTTCTCATTTGCTCCGGGCATGAGCATGGCAAGGCAGAGATAGGCCGAAAGCGGGGAAAGCACGGGGTTTTCGGCTTCCTGCGCCGCCGCGTACTGCATCAGCCCCGCGCCGAGGTCGCCTATCATGGTATAGTCGGTCACTTCGGGCAGCGTCACATCCGCCGCATTTACGCCATCGGTAAGGTTCTTCACTCCGCCGGACGCAGCGCAGCCGGTGAGCATGACGGCGCACATAGCGAGGGCGATCAGCTTAATCAGTCTTTTCTTCATAGCAAAAATATCCTCCGTATTGCGGTTTTCTGTATATTAGACGGTTTACCTTACTGCAAGGTTGCATGTTAATTTATTATTTTGTTTGCTTATACCGCAAAAGATGCTACAATAGATTAAATCAAGCCTATACGGGAGAATTGTATGAATATACGCGACGATGCGCAGCTCATCATAAAAGAAGCCATTGACCGGGCGATGCCGGACAACGCAGTAAAGGCAGCCCTCGGCTCCGTCAGCCTGCCCCATAAGGTAAAGCTTGTGGCCATAGGCAAGGCGGGTTATCAAATGGCCAGGGCGGCATATGATCACCTTGGCAGCCGCATAGAAAAGGGCGTGATCATAACCAAGTATGGCCACTCCGCAGGCAGCTTTTCGGAGGATATCGCCATATATGAGGCGGGGCATCCTGTGCCTGACGGCAACACCGTACTCGCCGCCAACGCGGCGCTGGAGCTTGCCCGCAGCCTTACCCCAAAGGATACGCTGATATTCCTGGTTTCCGGCGGCGGCAGCGCCCTGTTTGAAAGCCCGCTGGTATCGCTGGAGGAATTGCAGGACGTGAACAGGCAGCTGCTGGCCTCCGGCGCCGATATAACCGAAATGAATACCATTCGCAAGCGGCTCTCCGCAGTAAAGGGCGGCAGGTTCGCCATGGCCTGCGGCGGCGCGCGCATAATCGCAATAATACTTTCCGATATAATAGGCGACCCTCTGGACATGATAGCCTCAGGCCCCGCCTGCCCCGACAGCTCTACCAATGCCGACGCCCATGCCATAATTTCCAAGTACGGCCTGAAGCTTTCCGACAAAGCTCTGTCCCTTATGGATGTCGAGACTCCCAAGGAGCTAAATAACGTTGAAACCATCGTCACCGGCAGCGTAACCCAGCTCTGCGCCTCCGCCTCGGAAACTGCCAGGCGGCTGGGCTACAAGCCCGTTGTTCTCACGGCCTCGCTCTGCTGCGAAGCAAAGGAGGCGGGAAGCTTCTTAGCCTCCGTCGCCCAGTATCACAGGGGCGCCGGGGAACCCCTCGCCTTCATTGCGGGCGGAGAAACTGTGGTGCGCATAACCGGCAAGGGCTCAGGCGGCCGCAATCAGGAGCTGGCCCTGTCCGGCGCTATGGGCATCGCGGGCATGAAGGACGTATGCCTCTTCTCCGTAGGCTCGGACGGCACCGACGGCCCTACCGACGCGGCGGGCGGCATAGTCACCGGAGAAACCAAGGGACAGCTTGAGGCGCTGGGCATTTCCATACCCGACGTGCTGAAGGACAACGACTCCTACAACGCCTTAAAACAGATAGACGGCCTTATATTCACAGGCCCCACAGGAACCAACGTGAATGACCTGTGCTGCTTATTGATAAAATAATATATTCCCCTCTTTTCGAGGGGCTTCTTTATTTTTACAGCTTATATGCTATAATATACCTATAATAATTACTTTTGGAGGAGCTTATTCATGGAGCAGGATATCCGCTACTTAACCTTGCTTTCAAAGGAGTTCCCTTCGGTACAGTCCGCCTGTGCGGAGATAATAAAGCTGGAGGCCATACGCAGCCTTCCAAAGGGCACCGAGCACTTCATGAGCGACATACACGGCGAGCATGAGGCCTTCCTCCATATACTCAACAACGCCTCTGGGGCCATATGCGAAAAGATAGAAGAGCTGTTTGAAAGCACCCTGACTTCAGAGGAACGCCGCGGCCTTGCGGTGCTCATATACTATCCCGTGGAGACCCTCCACGGCATACACGAAAGGGCCTCCTTCGGCCTCAACGACTGGTACAGGGTGACGCTGCACAGGCTGATCGAGATGGCCCGCTACACCGCGTCAAAGTACTCCCGCTCCAAGGTGCGCAAGGCGCTGCCACAGGACTTTGCCTACATAATGGAGGAGCTTCTCAATCCACAGGACCAGCACAACAAACATACCTATTACGACAACATAATCCGCTCCGTAATAGACACCGGCATGGCGGATACTCTCATAACGGAGCTTTGCACCTTCATAAAGCGCATGGCGGTGGATACCCTGCACATAGTCGGCGACATATTCGACCGCGGCCCCCACGCCGACGTAATTCTGGACAACCTCATGGGCCACCACAGCGTGGACATACAGTGGGGCAACCACGACGTGCTGTGGATGGGCGCGGCCGCCGGCAGCCCGGTGTGCGTGGCCATCGCCGTAAAGAACTGCATACAGTATGACAACATGGATATGCTGGAAAACGCCTATGGCATAAACCTTCTGCCCCTGGCGGTGTTCAGCGACGTCACATACAGGGATGCGGCGGTATTCAGGCCCCGAGTCCTGCCGGCGGGACACAGCCTGCCCCGGGACAGCGAGCTGTTCTCCCGTATGCACAAGGCGATGTGCGTAATAATGTTCAAGCTGGAGGGGCAGATAATAGCCCGCCGGCCGGAGTACCGGATGTCTGACCGGGATATGCTCTCCCGCATAAACTATCAAAACGGCACCATAGAGATAGACGGCACGGTATACCCCCTCCGGGATACCGACTTTCCCACCATAGACCCCGCCGACCCCAACAAGCTCACCCCCGAGGAGCAGGATATAATAGACGGCCTTGTCTCCAGCTTCCGCCGCAGCGAAAAGCTCCAGATCCACACCCGGTTCCTCTATTCCGTAGGCTCCATATACCGCAGGCACAACGGCAACCTGCTCTATCACGGCTGCATACCCTGCGACGGCAATGGCGAGTTCATGGAGTTTTCCCTTTATTCCGATACCCCCCTCAAGGGACGGGCATTTCTGGACTGGGCGGACAGGCTGGCGCGGCAGGGCTACTTCGCTCCCGATGGCAGCATGGAGCGGCTGCGCGGGCTGGACTTTCTCTGGTTCCTCTGGTGCGGCAGGAATTCCCCGATTTGCGGCAGGACAAAGATAACCACCTTCGAGCGGGCTCTCATCGAGGATAAAGCCTCATATACGGAACCCAAGAACCCCTATTACGTCTACTACGGCAGCGAGGAATTCTGCCGCAGGATACTGGACGACTTCGACCTGCACAAGCCCTGGAGCCGCATCATAAACGGCCACATGCCAGTAAAGGTAAAAGAGGGGGAAGACCCCCGCAAGGGGGGCGGCCGCCTGGTAGTCATAGACGGCGGCTTCTGCAAGGCCTACCACAAGCAGACAGGCATAGCGGGCTACACAATGTTCTTCAGCTCCCACGGAATGCGCATCGCCGCCCACGAGCCCTTTACCACCCGGGAGGAGGCAATACACGGCAAGAAGGATATAACCTCACATTCCTTTATAGTGGAAAACCTTCCCCGCAGGCTCATGATATCAGATACCGACGCCGGAGAGGGCATAAAGCGCCGCATAGAGGATCTTAACGCCCTTCTCGACGCCTACCGCAGCGGCACCATAAAGACGGACTCCACCGGCAGGATATAAGGGCATCAAAAAAGTGGCTGAACGCCACTTTTTGGGTTTTTCCGGCTTTGATGCCGTTACTTCTTTCTCTTTATGGCAAGCGCGGCCTTTTCCGTCACCTTGCCCTTGATGCGCATCAGGCTGTCCTGGGCGGCGGCGTAGCGGTGGGTCTTATCCTCAGAGAGCAGCATCGAGAGGGACCTCTTGAGCACTTCCCTCGTCTCCTCGTCTTCAAACGCTCCGTTTATGGCGTTCATCAGGCCTATGGGATCCCGTTTCAGGTCGGTGAGGGTGCGGGCGTCAGTGCTCTTACAGAATGCAAAGAGCTTGTTGACAAACTGCTCCCGAAGCTCCATATCCATGTCGTCCACCCATGCCCTGAGGGTTTTGTCCTTGCGCTTGCTGCTGCTCTTTATATCCTCGCTGTATATGAATTTCGTACCCATCAGCTCCCATGAGAAGCCATCGTGCTGCCATACCCCTACGGCGTTGCTCTTTACCGCATGGTACTGATCCTCGTGATCCAGAAGTATTCCCACTATATCCGCCTCGGGCAGCAGTGTAGTCATGAGTCCGCGTATGCGGCTGTAATTCTCGAGGGTTATCTGGCTGGTGGGGAACCCGGGGCCGTCGAAGTTGTATACGGCGGTTATGTGCTCCTGCGCCTCGGGCAGGCAGTATGCCGCCGCGTATACTGCAAGGTTGCCTCCCTTGGAGTGGCCGGTGATTATGAGGTCCTTATTCCAGTCCGCCGCCACCATGTTCAGGTAATTTGCCGCATCGCTCTGGGCCGGTACGGGGAACATGTAGCACATGTTGAAATTCTCCTTCCAGCCCACTATGGTGTCGTCGGTACCCCGGAAGGCTATGCAGCGTATTCTGTTTTCGATGGTGAAGGTGACCGCGCTGAACTGCTCCTCCTTCTCCTCGCTGGTCTCGGCGGTATAGCCGGATAATACCACGCTGCCAAACCTCTCGCTGTTCCCCGCCGCCCTGAGCAGGTCGTGTATGCTGTCCGGCACTACTATGCCAAGCCTGCCGCGGCTGTCGGGATACTTAAGAAAGTACTCCTCCGCCGCCCGCTTCAGGGTTATGCCCTCAACCACGGTATTGGGCACTATGTTGGAATAATCCACATACGACAGCTCCGCGAATATCAGTCCGTCCACCTCGTTGAAGGGCCTTTCCGAAAAGGTCAGGTCGCCGCGCCACTCTATGTAATCCATCATGTTAGCCATTTAATTCGCCTCCGTTTTTTATTTCCCGGAAAATATCCGCTATTTGCCGCTGCTGCCGAGGCTGCCCGTCATGCGCAGCGACTTCATCTCCATAAGCTCGTCATAGGGTATCTCGGTTATTTCCGTCTCCGGCACCGGCAGCAGCACCGCCTGGCACACCGCCTTAGTTATGTAGTATACGTTGAAGCGCTCGCCCCGCTCCTTCAGCCCCTCCAGGTATTCCCCTGCCGATTCCTTTGCAAAGTACAGCGGGACGGTGTTCAGGTTTGTCATGGGCACGAACCATTCCCCCCGGTAGCCGGAGTCTATCACGCCGCAGCGCTTGCCTATCCCCCTTGAGCCGGTGGAGCCCCGCTCCTGTATCTGGAAATAATACCCGGGCTCAAAGGCGCTGGCTATGCCGGTGGGCAGCAGCTTGGTCTCGTGGGGCTCGAGGCGTATATACTCCCCGTCAAAGGCGAGGAATATATCGTATCCCGCGTCCTCCCCCCTCTTTGAGGGTATCACCCCATCCGGCCTTACCTTCGCAAACCACAGCTTTACCATGCGCTTCTCCTTGTTTTTGTATATTTATATTATAAAACAAACCGGAGCGGTTTACCATACCGCGATTTTGCTTTATGTGCTTATCGTGTTTTTAATTGACAGGCTGCGCGCGGCGCGACCGGCCACGGCGGCTCCCGTACAGCCGTAAACAATACTTAAAAAGAGGGCTTGCGCCCTCTTTTTTTTATTGCTGCTTTTTCTTCCTGCCCTTTATCATCCCCACCGCTATGAGGGCGGCTAAGGCGGCGAGGCCGCCGCCGATTATCATGGGCGCGCCGCCTCCCTTAGGGGGCAGGTACGCGGGCGCGCCGGTGCTCACCGGGGCGGGCTGCTCCGCCGCGGGCGGAACCTCCACAGTCGGGTCGTCAAGGCTTATCCAGAGATTGCGGTAGCCGTACCAGTAGCCGATAAAGCCCCATCTGCGGCCCTCCCCGTCGGTATAGGTCGTGTCCACGGTTATCTTGTCGCTGCCAAATGCGCCGAGGCTTAGGTCAAAGGCCTTCCTCTCGGAGCCGGGGTAGTCGTAGAATATTATGGTATCCCCCGCCCCCTTGGCGGCGTCCACCTCTGCGTCCTCATGCTTTATCTCGTCCTTATGCTCCCCCGCAAACTCCACCCAGTCGTATTTTACCTTGAAGTCATAGAGGTTTATCCAGCCGCTGCCGTCGCTTATCAGCGCCCACTGAGCGCCGTTCCCATCGGTATAGAGCCACTGGCAGACGGTCTCCTCGCCGTTGCTCAGCCGGCGGAGCTCCCCCCTGTCCGGCGCGCCGTATACCGGGGCGGAGCCGCCCTCGCCCTCGGCTATGTAGGTCCTGCCGGCCTGATAGGCGCATTGGTCGCTGTGCCTTTTGTAAAAGCTGTCCTCCGGCTCAAGTATCACGTCCGCAAGCGCCATGCAGGGCAGGAGCAGCATCGCCGCCGCAAGCAGCGCGCAAAAGATCCTTTTCATATTATCCGTACCTCCTTAAAATATCAGCTTTATCACAAGCCCCGTCCCAAAGGAGAGGGCGTTCATGCACAGGGAAAAAAGCATGGGGCGGGCTATTTTGGCGGCGCGCCTTTTGTAGGCGTATCCCTCTGCCAGCACAGCTAAAAGCTCCGTCACGGCGGCCGCCGCCGGGTAAAGCCCCGGCCTCAGGGCCTTCGTCAGCAGCGAAAGGTATACCACCGCCGGGTTGGTCATAAGGTTTGCAAGGGCGATGAGCCCTATATCCTCCCTCTTCTTCAGCAGCAGGGCGGCGGAAAGCTCTATCAGCTCCGTAAGCAGCAGCGATAAGCCCATGGCGCGCAGCATTACCTTTTGCCCACCCCCACCCGTATCAGCATTATGGAGATCAGGCAGATCATGGCGTAATCCTGCCCGCTGCCGGAGGCCCCGGAAAAGGCGGGCATAATGCCGAGGAAAAGCCCCAGGGTGAGCAGCCCGAAGGCGGTGGCCCTGCCCTCCCTCAGGATATCCTTTGCGGCGTACAGCGTTACCGGCATGGACATATTAAACAGCAGCAGCCCCAGCGCGCCGGGCAGCGGGAAGGCGGAAAATATCAGCGCTATGGCGGCGGCGCTCAGCGTGACGGTGGCGGAGCGCACCTCCCCGAAGCGGTCCGAGGCAAAGCCGCCCAGGAGCTTTCCGCCCACCACGCACAGCGCGGCTATCCACGCCCAGGCCCCGGCCCTCCACGGGAAGGACATTATCACCCCGCCGTAGCTCCTTAGCGTCACCACCGCCAGCAGGCTCATAAGCCGCAGCCACTGCTCCCGTCCCTGGGGCAGCTCGGGGCTCCCCGGCCCTGCGCCCTCCCTGCAAAGGGCCATTATAGCCGCGGCGCAGGCGAGCATGAGGCAGGCGGCGAAGGCGGCAAGGCTCCGCCCCGCCCGCGAGGCCAGCGCGCCGAGGAATATGCCCATTGCCCCGGGTGAAACGTATATGCCAAGGTATTTCGCCCCCTCCGTCACCGCCATTACGTCCGCCCCGCCGCCTATATGGAAGGCCGCGTTGCCCAGCCCGCATACGACGGCGGTGAGCATGGGTGAGGGCAGCAGCCCGCCCAGGGCCACCATAAGGCAGCCTATGGCGGAAAAATATCTGCCGCCGCCATATCTGTCCGCCAGCACCCCTATTGGGAGCTGCATGGCGAAGGCGCAGAAGTTGTATATGAGCAGCGCCATGGCCTTATCCGAGGCCGCCCGGGCCGCGGGAAGCACCAGCATTGCGCAGCACAGGTCCACGGCAAAATGTGCCGCGGAATACGCCGCCACAAGCCTTTTTTCGCCCTTTTCCAGCATAGCCCACCTCCGGTATCCTTATATAAATTATAACGCAATTATACCAGAAAAGGTTGCGCCGTACAGCAAATATTGCCGCAGCTTATTGACGGCGGCAGCCGGCGCGGGTAAAATCTTAAATATAATTTAGGAAAAGACGGCAAAGCTCCTCAAAAAAACACCGATACGAAAGGACGCACGCACTATGATAACTTTGCTCACAAGGCAGGAAATGGCAAGGGTGTTCACCATGGCGGAGGCGGTACAGGCGGCTAAGGACGCCCTCGCGCTCTATTCCGCAGGGGACACGGACATACCCCTCCGCGCAAACCTGCCGGTACCCGCATATAACGGCTCGGCATTGTACATGTACGGCTATGCCCCCGGCGCATCCGCATTGGGCGTAAAGATAGTTTCAGTATATCCGGATAACCCAAAGCGGGGCCTTCCCAGCGTCCCCGCCACCATGGTTTTGATGGACGACTCCACCGGCGCGGTATGCTCGGTGATGGACGGCACATACCTGACGCGGGTGCGCACAGGCGCTGTGGCCGGCGCGGCTACAGACCTTCTCGCCCGAAGGGACAGCAGGGTTTTCGCCCTCTTCGGAGCGGGAGGTCAGGCGGAGGGCCAGCTTGAGGCCGTTCTCACCGTACGGGATATAGAGCTTGCCAAGGTCTACTGCCGCACCTTTGAGAAGGCGGAGGCCTTTGCCAGAGCCATGAGCGAAAAGTTCTCTGGCAGGTTCAATACGAAGATAGTCGCCGTCCATTCCCCCGAGGAGGCCATAGCCGACGCGGACGTAATCACCGCCGCCACTACCGCCTCCTCTCCCGTATTCGACGGCAGGCTCCTGAAGCCCGGCGCCCACGTGAATGGCATAGGCTCCTTTACCTACGACATGGTGGAGATAGACTCCTACACGCTGACCCACGCCGGCAAGGTCTATGCGGACACGCTGGAGGGTGTGCTCGGCGAGGCGGGCGACATACTTCAGCCCATTGACCGGGGCGAGTACAGCAAAAACCGCATGACAGGCGAGCTGGGCCAGCTCATAAACGGCGTCACCCCCGGCCGGGAGAACGACACCGAGATAACCTTCTTCAAGTCCGTGGGCTCTGCGGTGCTGGACCTCGTCGCTGCCCGGCGCATATACGCCAAGGCGAAAGAGATGGGGATAGGATTAAAGGTCGAAATGTAACGCTTCGCAGAAGCGGCCCTTCGGCCACCTCTGCGGCATAAAAAGGAACGGCGGATACCGTTCCTTTTTTGTCCTGTCTTTACCCTTATAGTTTTTCTTTATTGCTTTAGCAATATCTCAAAATAATCTTTAAATCGCTCCCGCGGCTGTGGAAAAGGCACACCTGCCATGTTAAAATTTTGCTATAAGGAGCCTTGGTACCATCAGTTGACAAGAGCACACAAGCCCTAAAGGCTTGTTTTGGTACGCTCCTGCGTTCTCGTCGCTTGTATTACATCCAGTAGTACTGCGCTCCTCGGCCTTGGATCGCCCTCAAAACAAGCTCTTTAGGGTCTTCGAGTTTTAGAAGCCAAAGAGTATGGCAGAACAAGGAGGACGAGTGCAGAAATACTGGTTGTATTTCAAATGAGGACGACACAGTTATGCCGTGCTGTTTGGCTCCTAAAACCTTGTGTGCCTTTGTCAGCTGATGGTAAGAATCAAAGAATTATCTCCTTTATTGCCGAGAGCGCCCTGTCGATGTCCCCCTCCGTGTTGGCATAGCCAATGCTGAAGCGCACCGTCCCCTGAGGGAAGGTGCCTAGGGTTTTATGGGCGCTGGGAGCGCAGTGCAGCCCGCAGCGGGTCATTATGCCCCGCTTGTCCAGCTCGTATGCTACCTCCGCGTTATCGCGGCCGGTAAAGTCTATTGATATTACGCCTACCCGTTTATTTATTTCTTTGGTACCCGCAAGGCGCAGCGGCAGGCCCTCGAGGCCGTCGATAAAGCGTTTTGTAAGCTTCTCCTCGTGGGCGCGGAAGGCTTGGACGCCCTTATCCAGTATGAAGCCCAGCGCTGCGTTGAGGCCGAATATCCCGGGGATATTCAGCGTGCCGGACTCGAACCTGTCGGGCATATAGGGCGGAAGCAGCTCGCTGTCCGATGCGCTGCCTGTGCCACCGGATATCAGCGGCTCGACCCGCTTTGCGAACTCCTCATCAAGCATCAGTGCGCCTATGCCCTGTGGGCCCAGAAGCCCCTTATGGCCGGGAACGCACAGCGCCGATAAGCCCAGCTCCTTCATGTTTACCGGGTAATGCCCGGCGGTCTGGGCCGCGTCCAGTATTACCGGCAGCCCCCGCTCTCTGCATATATCGCTTATTTCCTTCACGGGAAGCAGCGTACCGCAGACGTTTGAGGCGTGCATTATGGCTACAAGCCTTGTATTGGGCCTGATAAGGGGCAGGATATCCTTTGGGTCGGTGATGCCGCGGCTGTCGGCAGGTATCCTTGAGAACTCCACCCCCTGAGCCTCAAGCTGGCGTATGGGCCGCATCATGGCGTTGTGCTCAAGGCTGCTGACTATGACGTGGTCGCCCGGCCTGAGGAAGCCCTTGAGCAGCATGTTCAGCCCCGCCGTCATGCCGGGGGTGAACACCGCGTGGGTGATGTCCTCTGTTCCAAAGAGCGTGCAAAGCCGCTCGCGGCACTCTATGAGCACCATCTCCGCCTCGCTTGAGGCCTCGTAGGTGGAGCGGTTGACGTTGGCGCCTATGTTGTTTACATAGTCCAGCATGGCTTCCCCCACGCCTGGGGCCTTTGGGAAGGAAGTCGCTCCGTTGTCGAGATATATGGACATAGGCAATTACCTCATACTTTTATTTTGCTGATAAGGGGGACAGTCCCTTTTCAGATACAGTTTATCACACCTATGGCTTTTGTCCACAGGTGAAAAAGCAAAAGGAGTTATTATTTATTATGAAAAAGAATCTTACCGAGCTTGTTTTTATCCTCGACCGCAGCGGCTCCATGGGCGGGCTGGAAGCGGACACCATCGGCGGGTTCAACGCCATGCTGACCCGGCAGAAGGAGCAGGAAGGC
>ERZ824600.2026-NODE-2026-length-22761-cov-4.377521_pt1 | contig 22761 bp, 20 predicted proteins | sample MGYA00519933_ERZ824600 | MGnify/ENA primary metagenome ERZ824600 (study PRJEB31778, sample SAMEA3449178) | human gut metagenome | biome: human gut; feature: human-associated habitat; material: faeces | place: United Kingdom | collected 2010/2012 ... | reverse complement strand
CGGCGTTGACGAAAAGTCGGTATCACGTCCGGTCGGCTCATGAAATTTTCAAGGTGCGTTACCCATAAAAGAAAAATACCGCCTACGCAGCGCAGCGATGATTTTGTCGGGTGAATCAGCGGCAAAATGAATCGGGTGTGTTGCGGGGCGGTATGCTCTTTCTGGGCAATCATCCGCTGAAAGTGGTGGTTATCATGATGAGCACCACCACTTTTGTCAGCAGGATTTGGAGTAAAGGGTATCATGGAAGTGTAAGTGCGTCAATATGGTTTTGAAAAATTTATTACGGTAAATCGATAGGAGTAAGACTTTTAGCTGTTAAACATTATGGTGGATGAGAAAACAACGCGTGAGCGATGGACACTTCAGCGATAAAAAAGTGGTGGAATATTTAAATAGAAACGACAGAAAAATCCAACTGGACAGGAACGAGGGGCTTTACTGAGATGTAAGGACGACACAGAATAAACAAAACAAAAAATCCGATCAAAATTCCAACTTTCTAAACACAAAAAGGCTTACAGAGAGTGAAGAGCCCCACAGCAAGTGAAAAGGAGCGAACAACATGCTGATTTACCCGAAAACCAAGAAGGGTGTCCAGAAGGACAGTCCCGTCTGGAAGGAGGACAACTTCCTCCGTCTGCGCGGCCTTGCGGACGCATTGGTCCACAAGACCGACTTCAAGACCGAGGACGGCAAGAACGTGTTAGCCGGAGCTTACTACGAGCGCGTCCGCCGAGAACTTGAGACGCTGGAAGCAGCCAAGCTTGCACAGCTCAGCAAGTCTCTGGGACCCAAGGCTGCTGCACTCAAGGCGATGCCTGAGCCGACTGGCGGCAGCAGCAACAGCAGCAGCCCCCGCTCCACCGGAGCACGGCGTGCTGCACGCGAAGCCGGTGAGCGCCGTGCCCGTGCCGCCAGTGAACGCAAGGAGCTGGCCGCGTCCATCCGGACAGAGCTGCTGGATGCCGAGGCACAGATCAATGAGGTTTACTGCCGTGCGAACGCAAGCCTTGTGAAGTACAGCAAGGCAGGCAAGTTCCGTGTGATCAGCGATGAGGAGATCCCGCGCTTTCATCCGGACTTTTCCGCCCGGAAGGTTGCGCAGGCCATGGAGATTGAGGAGGTACTGGCATGAAGAACCCGTTCAAGAAGGCTGACAGCGCCAAGCTGCCCGAGCAGGGCCGTGAGCGCACCGAGATCGACTACGCACACCGCACGATCTTCCATCACATGTTATACGGTTACCCGGGAGATTTCAGCAGCTGTGCAAGCTATCCGGAGTACGATGACCCGGAGATGTTCGCGGGCGTGTTGGAGCAGGCTGCCGACGCGGTCAAGAAGCTGGACCTTGACGAGCACACCCCGGTGTTCGACGAGCTGGTCCGCCTGAAAGCCCAGCAACTGGCCATCTCCAGCCTTGTGGAGACCCGGTATCAGCACCATGCATCGGCACTGAACCTGCAGGCGGATCTCCGACTACAGGTGGAAAACCTCCGCGCCAGCAAGAAGCTCATTGAAGAGCAGCTTGCTGACGTGAATGCCCGCATCCAGAAACTGGAAGCCTGACGTCAGCAGCAAAACACAACACGAGATAAGACCAGGAGGTACAACATATGTACATGGGTGAACACACCAACGCGACCGAAAAGCTCCACGAGATCCAGAACAAGGGCCGCACCAAGGGCAGCCTGCTGGACCACATCGCGATCCCCGTGACCGCCTTCTTTGTGGCCACGGACCTCATGACCGTCCACCTCTACACCGAAAGCCTGTTCGACGAGCGGCCCGAAATGGCCATGCTGGTGGCTGCCTCCATCGCCCTGCTGCTCGATGCCTGCCCCATGGTGGCGGGCAAACTCAAGGGCCAGCTGGATGACATGCTGCCCCGTGATCAGCGGGCGACGAAGCGCCGCATCAGCGCACTTCTGGGCACGGCCGTCGGAGCCTTTGCAATCTTCGCGGGTTTCTGCATCGTGTCCACGCTCATAAGTGTGGAGGCCCTGGGAGCAACGGAGAACCCCACCCTCTACATGGTGGGCCAGTACATCCGTATGCTGCTGCCCATCGCCACCAGTGTGGGCTCTTACGCCATCGGCTTTTTCAGCGACCACCGCAGCCAATTGGACAGCCTGAAGGCCCAGCGCCTGGATCTGCAGGACCTGGCTGCCGACACCGACAGCGCCATCAGCCATGCGGAGTTTGCAGCTGCAAACTTTAACCCGGACCTCCAGGACTACCGCTTTGCACAGGCAAAGCTCAAGAGCCTGAGCATTGCGGCCCAGCAGGCCCGTTTGTCCGCACGCATGAAGCTGGCCGAAGAACTGGGCAGCGTAGAGGCCGCAGAGGCCCTGCTGCACAGCGCGGGTCTGGACGACCTGCTGGACGAGCAGCACTGGCAGGCCATGCTGCTGCCCCCTGCCTCGGCTGAGGCTGCACCGGAACAGCCGGTGCTCCGCCTTGAGGCAGAGCCTGCCGCAGAGAAAGTGCCTGCCGCAATGGCATCTTGACCCCAAAACAGATTTTTTCAGAAAAAAGCTGCCTGTTTTCCAACTGAGAAGGCAGGCAGCGCCTTTTCTGAGGTGTAAGACGCAAACCTCCCGAACGAAAGGAAACGCTATGAAGCTGAAGATGCTTACCCGCATGGCTGCCATGGTGGCAGCTGGTTCTCTGGTGGTCGGCCTGCTGGCTGGCTGCAGTGTGATCCCCTCCAAGGACGGTGCGGCGGACAGTGCCGTGGCCACCGATACCGCCCTCATCATTACCCAGGGCGACGGTATGCCTGCGCTAACCAACGCCGAGGAGTTCCTCAACAGCGTAAATGTGACGCCGGGCGGCAGCGCCGGACTGGTGGTGGCCGATGGCAAGCCGTTTGCGCTCGGTCCTCAGCGCTTTGACAAGGTCAAGAACAACGACATCCAACAAGCCCGAGCGGACAAGACGGCACGCTACCAGCTGGTCGAGGCGGTCCAGGGCGCTGCAGCCACCACCCCTGAGACCGACCTGATCTCCGCCATTTCTCTCGCCAGCCGCATGCTGTCCGCCGGTACGGCCGACAGCAAGGTGATGGTCATCCGGCACTCCGGCGTCAACACGGCAACCAGCCTGCCCATGCAGGACCTCGACCTGCTGAATAGCGACCCTGCCAAGCTGCTGGATCAGCTGGACGCCGCTGCCATGCTGCCTCAGCTGAACGGCGTGGCCGTGGAGTTCTACGGCCTGGGCGATGTTGCGGGCAGCCAGGGCACGCTCAGTGCCCAGCAGGTCCAGTGGCTGAAGAGCTTCTGGCAGGGCTTCTTTGACCGCACGGGTGCAAACGTCACCTTCCATACCGACATCGTGTCCGGCGACGCCCTCAACAACGGCCACACCGTGACACCTCTGGCCGCTGCAGGCGCACCGACCTTCGTCAAGGTCAGCGCTGAGCAGGTGGCGTTTCAGCCCGACAGCACGACTTTCCTCGATGAGGCAGCTGCCCGTGCAGCACTGAACGGTCTGGCCGAGCAGCTCAAGGGCACTTCTGCCGCCCACTACATTGTGGCTGGCAGCACCGCACAGGTGGACAACGCCAGCCGCGAGGGTGCCCAGGCATTGTCTCTGGCTCGCGCACAGGCCGTGCGGGATGTGCTGGTGGAGGCCGGTGTCCCTGCCGACCGATTCACCTGCCTGGGCCTGGGCAACGAGCCGACGAGCGTGCGCAGCGCAAATGAGCCGGAGAACCGCTGCACCTACGTCGTGGCTGATACCACGGCCCAGGCTGCGGAGTTTCTGGCAGTGGGTCAGGCTGAGAGCTGACCGGTAAACAGACAAGGCACCCCGGCACAGAGCAATCTGTGCCGGGGTGCTTTTTTTGTGTGCAAAGTGCTTTTCTTTTTGCAGGAGCTGTGTTATAATTCAAACGACCCGCAAGGGGACGTAAGATCTATATTGAGTACCTGTTCCCATTCAACAGCTACGCCTGATATGAGATTATCCCCCGCAAGGGGACGTAATCGCATTTCTTCCGTCTGCAATATATTCACAAAGTTGATTCAACTCACACCCCGCAAGGGGACGGAAATGGTTCTTTACTTACCATAGTGCTCTCCACTTCTTGATTTAACTCACACCCCGCAAGGGGACGGAAAAAAACATCGACAGAATAGTCTTTGAAGTATTTTGCGATTTAACTCACCCCCCGCAAGGGGACGGAAGCCCATCCCGGTAGACAAAGACGACAACCAGGCGTTTGGATTTAACTCACACCCCGCAAGGGGACACAACAGAAGAGCCTTTTCTGCTTTGCACGAATGCGGCAGAAAAAAGCTCTTCTGCTTTTTTAATTTTTTGCGCCGTTTTTCCAACCGGGCACGGCGGCAGAGCCTTTCTCTGGGTGTAAGACAGAAACACCTGAGACGAAAGGACAAAGCCTATGAAACGTCTTTTGGAAGGACAGCAGCTGCAGCGAACGGTCCCACCCACGGCGGGGCGTGTGGAGCCGGTGGTGCGCCTGCCCGGCGGCCTGACGCTGGACGACCGCAGCTGCTGGCAGTACCCCACCATGCTGGTGGGCAACGTGGGCAGCGGCAAGTCCACCCTGATGGAACAGATCCGCCGCCCCGTGCTGGCCCACGCAGACCGCGTGCAGGACACCGTCGTCATCTTTGCGGCCAAGCCGGATGTGCTGCGCTGCCGCCGCCCAGGCGACCCGGTGATTTCGGTGTCGGCCACCGACCCCGCCAACTGCTGGAACCTTTTCCGGGAGCTGGATGCCTCCGATACGCCGGAACTTACCTTGCGTGAAATCGCCAGTGCTCTGTTTGCCGAACAGAAGAAAAAGACTACCCAGATCTTCTTCCCGGAGGCAGCGCAGGAGATCTTCTACCAGACGGCACGCTTCATGCGGGATTTCGGCCGCACCAACAACATCCCGGTCTCCAACGCAGAGCTGAGCGAGTTTCTCACCCGCACAACGGTCTTTGCACAGGAAGGGGCCGGCACCGGAACCAACGGCAGCTGGCAGGAACTGGTAGAGCGGTACCCCACTTACTTTTCTGCCGCCCGGGATCTTATCGGGGACGGCGGAGCCCAGGGGCTGGGTGTACTCAGCGAGGTACGCACCATGCTCAGCCGCCTGTTCATTGGCAGCTTCAACACAGCCGACGGCAGGTTCTCGGCCCTGCAGGCCATCCGTCAGGGCGGCAAGCGGGTGTTTATCCTCTATGAGCCGGACAAAGCAAGAACAGCTCTGCCGCTGTTCCGGCTGCTGCTGGATCTGATGCTGCAACAGAGCATGAGCCCCACCCTGAACCACAAGGTGTGGTTTCTGCTGGACGAGTTCAGTCTGCTGCCTAAGGTCGAATCCCTGACCGACTTCCTGAGCTTCGCACGTGACCCTTCCGGCGACAATGGGCGCAGTGGTGCACGTATTATTGCGGCAGTACAAAGCGTCCAGCTGCTGACTCGCCACTACTCCGAGGCAGAGGCCAAGACCCTGATGTCCCTGTTCCCCAACCTCATCACCATGCGCGTCATGGACCCAATGTCCCGTGCGGCATTTGCGGACCGCTACGGCACCGCCCGCGTGGTCTACCGCTACATGGGCGAGGGCAACCGGCCCGTGACCACCGACTGCGAGCAGAAAGTGGTGACAGACGCCGACTTTTCCCAGCTCATGAAACCGGGTCAGGCCCTGATGAGCCTGCCTGCAGTCTCGCCGGAACCCTTCATTTATGACGGCTTCCGGGGTTGACCGAAGAAAGGAGAAACCCATGGCTTTGTTCCGTTCCAACCGGGGCATGCACCTTCTGGCACTGCCCACGACCCACGCCGATGCAGAGAACACCCGCCGCAAGAACATCCAGGATGGCGGCACCACCACCGCATCCCGCCTGCTGGCACAGGCCCGCATCCTGCCGCAGGAGGCGCTGGTCTGCGGCCCGCCGGGCCGGATCTTTCCGGTGGTGGAGTCCCTGCAGCGACAGAGCAGCCGCCCCTTCGTGCTCATCGGCACCGCCCGGGACCTGACCGACAGCCCGCTGCTGAGGCTCCCGACCCAGTGGCAGGACACCGTGCTCCCGGACCGGCTTCCGGAGGGCAGCGGCAGGATTACGATCAATCCCGGCGAGTTCGGCATGGGCATGATGCAGATGGCAGACTGGGGTGGCACCCACACCATTCTGCTCTGCCTGGGGCAGGGACTCTCGGCCAGCACCGAGCTGCTGGATGCCCTGAATGCCTGCGGCGACTATGTGCTGCTCTGCAGCAGCCTGAGCCGGGCGGTTCCCAGCCGGACAGGCGGGCTGACCACGGAGGGCCTGCTGCGCTCCATGCGATATCTGGTCGTCTCGTCCGCAGGCGGCGACGCCCAGACCCTGCTGCAGGTCCTGCCCAGCTACGAGAGTGAGCGGGTGACCAACTCCGTCGGCTTCAACACCCACCACGACCGAGGCGGCATGATGGGGCACCACGGCGGCAGCGGCTTCAGCTTTGGCCAGAACCGCGAAGTGGTCACCAAGCCCGTGCTTTCGCAGGACGACCTCACCGGGCTCCGGAACAACTCGGAGTTTCTGGTCTATAACCAAGACCTTATGAGGCTCTGGGTTGGAAAAATCGGCTAAAAAACCGACCGAAAACTTTTCCGCTTTTTTTCGTACAATCTGTGCATTGCAGGAACGCTTACCGGTGCGCTATACTGGGCGCAACACAACCATGCTGCCAACCGTATATCGTGCACAAACGAAAGGAGAAACGCTATGAAGCGTATCTACGTGACCACCATTCCTCTGCAGGGCCGTCTCGACCTCGCCAAGAACATCTACCGTTCCAGCGCCAATTCCGGCGACATCGAGACCCGCTTCCCGATCCTGCAGGTCCTGCACAACACCCTGCAGGAAGGCGACGATTTCCACATCATCGCCATCCGCAGTGTGAACGGCGATACCCAACGCAACTTCGGCTACCTCAAAGAGGAACTGCAGGCGATGGGCTTCACCGAGGACCACATCCGGGAGCTGTCCATGCCGGACGAGCAGGACTGCAGCACCCTGATCCGCCTGTGCCGCGACCTGTGCGACGTGCTGCCGGAAAAAGGCATCGCCTACATGGACATCACCTACGGTACCAAGACCATCCCTCTGGTGCAGCTGGCGGCTCTCACCTGTGCAGCAGCGACCCATGAGGAACTGGAGGTAGGCGGCGTCTACTACGGCGAGATGCGGCGCGTCAACGGCCAGAGCGTGAATCAGTCTGTTCTCCACGATGTTACGCCGCTTTATCACCTGCAGGGCCTTGTGGGCGGCATCCACGGCAACAAGGATACCGCCGAGATGGTCTACAACCAGCTGGTGTGGATGAGCCAGAACAAGGCCGAGCAGTAAGGGAGGGGGAATTTGATGTACGAGGAACGTGCAAACCTCCGGGCTGCGATCGACGCATCGCCGCTCTGGGATGTGGATGTGGCCACCCGCAAGGCTCTCTTTCAGCCGATGCTGAAAAAGCTGAATGGCCGGGAAGAGCCTGCCAGGGACGACCCGGCTGAGGCCGCTGCGGTAGACCCGAAGCTGGAAGAAACCTACAAGAGGGTCTGGGCCGAGTGCTTTGAGCTGTTCCCGACAGAAGATGCCACCATCCTCTCGATGGCGTTTTTCCAGCCTGCGGCGGCATACCAGCCGGACCCGACACGGGAGAAGGACAGCTTCTGTGCTTACATGCAGATGGCCATGCGGCACCTGAAGGCCGAAGATGCCCGGAAAGAGGCGCAGAGCCTGGGCATTATGGACGTTAGCAAGGAGACCGCCCGTAAGGTCCGTCAGGCGTTGGACTACATGGACCGGATGGGTTACACCAGTGCCATGGTGACCGGCGACCCGCATCTGGAAAAGACGGTCGCACAGGCTGCCAGGATCGGCCAGCGGAGCCTGCACGAGGCCCTGCTGAACAAAGATACGCTGGTGTCCATCAACACCGAGCGGGACGACGGCACCACGATCGAGATCGTGGACACGGGACTGTCTCCTGAAGATGGGCTGGAACTGAAAGAGGATATCTTCCCTATCCTGCACAAGGCTGTGCTGCTCATGAGCCTGGAAGAAAAAGAAAAGACCCGTGCCAATATGGTACTGTTCTGGTCCCCGCGCATTCTGGGCTATCTGCGGAAAAATGAGGCCCCCGACATGCCGGAACGCCTTGGCCGTAGCGACGACCTGCGCCCCCTGGAGAGGGACGGCATTCTGTGGGACCAGCTGATTCTGCGGGACTATGTGCGATTCTGCGTACGGCAACCGCTTTACAGCGGCGAGGGTCCTGAGAACCCGAAGGAACTGGAAAGCGCCGCAGTGAACCCCCTGCTGCTGCCGACTCGCCGCCCGGAGCAGGACAAGACCGTGGCAGAATATCTGGGCAAGGACAAGGGAACGATTTCCTATCACAACAAGAATCTCAACAAAAAGTTCCGGGAGCTGTTGGGCATCAAGGACACAAAGCCTGTGAAGGAGAACTGAACACATGGGGAAGAACATTGCGCTCCTGTATATGAGTGCCTATTTTGCACAGCCTGCCCCGGAGGGCAGCAAAAACCGCTTCCTGCGTACACAGACCAACGAGGCTGCGGTCAGCGCCCTGTGGAAGGACCCTGCATCCCGGCCGGACAAGATCGTGGCCCTGTGCAGCGACACGGTCCGGACAAAGCCGACCGTCCCGGCGGCAGACGGCTCCGGCAATAAGGTGCCCACGCTGGAGTATTTCAGGGATGAGTTCCTGAAACAGCTTGGCGTGCAGCCGGAACAGCTGGTGGCGGTCTCTGTGCCCGACAGCATGGAGGAAGCCGACCAGACCCGTGCGATCTCTGCCGTGCTGGAACAGGTGGCCGAGAATGACAACCTCTACATCGACCTGTCCGGCGGAATGCGCGATACGGCGACGCTGCTGCTCATTGTAGCCCGCTACCTCAAGGACATCCGCATGGTTCAGACCAAAAAAGTGCTTTACTCGGAGCTCAAGGGCAACAGTTCCGTTGTGCGGGACAGCACGGGCCTGTACAACCTGATGGACCTGATCACGGCAGTGGATGCGTTCTTCTCCACCGGTACGACCGAGAAACTGAAAGCATATATGAAACAGACCGGTGAGACGGACCCTGACATCCTGAACCTGCTTGACCGGATCGACCATTTCGCGGATGATCTGGCCCTCTGCCGCGTGCAGATGCTCAAGGCCGACCTCAAGGCCATTGCCCGTCAGATCAAACAGCGCCCTGCCTCGAGGGAAACGCTGAGCAGCCTGCTCTATGAGCTGATGAACGACCGCTTTGAGGCAGAGTTCCAAAACCTCATGGGCAGCCGTTCAGACAGCCTGCCGGCACTCGTGCAGTGGTGTGCCCACCACCGGATGTATCAGCAGGGACTGACCCTCCTGAGCGAGGAAATGCCCACCTATTTGTGTGGTCACCTGTTTCTGCAGCCAACCGGCAAAGCACTGGATTACATGGCACTACAGCCCCAGAACAAAGGCAAGAGCTGGGTGTTCCAAATGTTCCACTACCACTTCTGCCGCGCTGCTTTGTTCCATGAGGCACGGCCCTTTACCGTAAACCTCTGCCTGACCAAGGACAAGACTGAGGCGAACGGAAACGCTCTGTTCCGTGTGGCGACTCTGACCGAAGCACAGGAGTATCTGACAGCCGCAGTGGAGCAGGGGGAACTGCTGTTGGATCTGACCCGGAAAGACACTGTGGCGCAGGGAATCGTATACTACCAGAGCGTGCAGCAGTACCGCAACCAGATCAACCACGCCACGGACAGCGCGGTTAAATTTCAAAAGGACACAGGGCTTCTGCCGCTCAGCACAAGCGCCATTGAGCAGACGTTGGGGGACGTTGCGTTCTACCTCTTCAAACTGAAAGAGTGTAAAGCCACTGCCCCGGTGGGCATAGAACTACTGGACAGCAACAAAGCATTTTAAGACTCAAAAAGTCATAACAAAAACAGCCATCACTTTCCAACGGAAGTGATGGCTGTTTTTTGTTATCCCCTTGCGGGTATGATCTAAGTGCAACACAATTTTGTGCCAGAAGAAAGGGCTACACACATTTATCGTAACTTCTGCGGCAGAACCAGCGGCTCCACCGATACGCCGCCCATGCCAAGGGTGGTTTTGATCCCGATGCCGCCGTAGGGCGCAAAGGAGAGCAGGGCGTTCCAGAGTTCCAACAGCGGCAGGGCCAGCCGGGCCTCCACAACAGCGCTGCCCACAAAGCCCGGGATGCAGGTGTTCTTGATGGGATAGGAGACGGTGTGCAGGCTGTAATCCCGGATGCGCAGCCCGCGCAGGATAGCGTCCAGCGCGTCCGGGTCGCTCAGCTGGCAATCCGGAAAGGCGGTGTTCCAGTGCAGCACAAGGCTCTGCAGCAGCAGGAATTCCTGCGGGTAGATGGCGTAGCGTCCCGCCTGCTTGAAGGCGCAGGGGGTGCGGAACCACAGCCTTGTCCGGCTGGCAGGCTCCTCCCGCGCAGCCAGCAGAAGCTGCAGGCCGTTTTCCACCGAGTGGCTGCTCAGCGGTTCCATCTGCAGGGGCGCGCCGTGCAGTTCCAGCGTGGTGCAGCCCGCAAGCAGCGGCCGCATCTGTGCGGCAAGGGCTTCGTCCAGAAGATTCAGCGTCCACACCGAGGTCTGCGCAGCAGCGTCAAAGCACAGGGACTGCGACAGCGGGTGCTCGCCCTGCTCATGGAGCCGAGCGGCGGTATCGACGGGAAGCTGTGCCATCAGCCAGCCGTAGATACGGTAGGCCCACGCGGAGGGCAGTCGTGGGGTCTCTGCTGTGCGCAGAGAGAACTGCAGCTGCTCGATCATAGAATGTTCACCTCGCAGAACCCGGCCGGGTAGCGTTTGCCTGCATAGGTGACGTACCGCGCACGGTGCGGCGAAACGCCAAGGCTGATGTCTGCCTCATGACGACCGTGCTGGGTCTGCAGAATGCGCTGGGTCCATTTCAGGGCGGCGGCATAGTCGTCCTTCAGGTAGGGGTAACCGACCGTTTTAGAGAAGAAGCCGGTGCCGCCGCCAAGGATGAGGTGCGGGGTGTCCGGGATGTTTGCAACGGGATGGCCCTGCGGGAAGTGCGACAGGAAGGCATCCTGATAAAAGCGGCTGAACTCGGCGATGGCTTCCAGCAGGGCATCCTTTGTAATGGGATGGGCATACCGGTTGAGGATGCTCTGGTCCAGCGTCAGCCGGAAGCGGATGGTCTCGCCCGGGCGCACGCACTCCTGATAGAGGGGCAGATCCTTGGCGTCGCCGTCAAAGTCCTCGACCCGGGCAGCGGAAAGGGGCGAGATCAGGGTGCGCCCGGTCAGAATCAGCTTGTCGTTGTCGATGGGGGCGCTGTCGGAGACCTGAACACCACGGAAAATGCTGTCCAGGATGTCGTCGGCGGCAGCACCGGATCGCAGCTTGTTGGCATAGCTGCCCTCCGGGAATACGTAATCGTGGTGGACCTCAAACGCTTCCAGAGTGCGTTTTTTGCCGGGGGCCGGCGTCTCGTGCAGCAGCAGATGCACCAGCCACGCCGTGCGCAGCGCGCCTTTCAGGCTGCTGCCGGGAATATAGGCGCGGCCGTAGGCGTCGCGCTGAAATTGATGGATCTCTTTGGTGCCGTTGTAACCGGCAACATCCTCGGTCACGGCCAGGCGATACTGTACCAATGGCTTGTCGCCCATCAGTTTCGGGTGCTCCAGCCAATCCTCTGCAAGATGGCAGTCTCTGGTCCAGAAGTCCAGCAGACTGCTGTTGTTGGAGCTGAGCATGAACTTCTCGAACTGCCGCACCAGATCGTGCCGGAGCATGTAGTCAAAAAACAGTTCCATGTTGAGGATTTTGACGCAGCCCTGGTTCTGGGAATAGATGTATTCCCGTTTGCCGATCTTACGGCCGCTGCCAACGAACAAAGGAGACTGCGTTTTCAGCGTCAGATCAAAGACCTGCAGGTGATCTTGCTGGATCATAGTGTCACCCCCATAAACAGCGGTTTGGAATAGCGGTAAACCGGATGCGGGACCCCGATGCCAACATCGTAGAGCTTACCCTGATAGGTGTGCTGCAGCACGGAACCGGCGGTGAGAAAATACTGGGTCTGCTTCTTGACGGGGGTCTCCACCCATTCGGTGGAGGCAAAGCCGCCGCGCCGGGCCAGCTGGAACGCCGCACCTTCCAATGCGGCGTCCATCTCCTCCCCGGTGGGCAGACTGCTGGTCAGCAGCAGGTAGGGCGCGGTGCCGCGCTCCAGCGCCTGCAGCATCCAGCGCAAGGATGCGTCCTCGGCGGTGTTCAGGCAGATGGGCTCGCCGTCCAGATGGAACCGGCCGTAACCGGCGCTGGTGCGGCCGCCGATCCCGCTCAGGCCCAGAAGGGTAAAGAGCTCCTTCAGCATCTTGAGCTGGTCGTTGCCCTCACAGGCACACAGAACATACAGGCCGCAGCCAGCGTGCAGGCGGTACAGGCCGACAAAGTACGGCTTGGCGTCGGCACCGTCGGTCACGCTGGCCTTGGTCTGCTCGTAGGCCTGGCCAAAGCTCTGGTCCAGCTCGTCCAGCGGGTAGGTGCCGCTGTGCAGGCTGGCGGTGTAGCGGTCGAATTTGGAGGCCGGGATCCAGGCAAGCTTTTTGACCGCCTTGCGCTCAACGGTGGAAAGCTCGGCAGGGGATGTGGATGCGGCGATCGGCTTGGGCAGGTAAAAGGTATCTCCCCGCCAGGGCATGGCATCACTGATGCGCAGGGCGTCCGCATCGGCAGAGACGAGAAGCTCCTCCAGTGCGGGCTCGCCGTACACTTCCAGCGCCGTGTGGCACAGGGCCGAAAAAATCGTGTCGGCGCGCAGGGTCAGGGCAGAGGACTGGGAGCCGACCGCCGAGTCGGAACCGCCGAAGTGGACTGCCGTATCAAACGCCAGCTTTAGCAGAAAATAGTTCATACTCTTCGACCTCGGTTTTGAAGGTTTGGCGGATGCCGTCCAGATCAACGTTCAGCGTCTCCGGGTAAGGGATCACCTGGAAGTTCTGGAAGCTCACACGGCCGTTTCCGCGGGAGCCGTGCCCGCCAAGGTAGTCCAGCTGGAGCAGCTTCATGGCCTTGGACAGAAGCAAAAGGTCCTCTTCCATCTCTTTGGGGTCGGACAGGTTGTAAACGATGTTGATCCCGAACCGGGAACCGGCAACAACGCGCTCGATCTGGCGCGGGTTGGCCTTGGAGGTAAGGCGGTTGATCGTGTTCTCCGACTTGACCTCGGTCACACCCACGCCTTTCAGCTGGTCGTAGTTGAGCAGAAAAGCATCCGCAAACTGCAGCCGTGCAAAGCGAACTGGTTCAGAGCCGCCGAACATCCGCAGGAGCACCTCGCCGTCTGCGGAAAAATCCGGAAGGGTTTCGCCGTTGACACAGCTGCGGCGGGCAAGCAGTGTGCGGAGCTTGCCCTTCAGGCTGCTGCCCGGCACGATGGGCAGCCCGGTGAACGGGTCACGGATGACAGGACTATCCACGGTGCCGATGGCAGAAAAAGACGAAGAACCGCCGATGTGAAGCCCTGTGCGGACAACAAGGTCACACTTGATCAGAATTTTGCCGGTCATGATGCATTCTCCTCTCCGGTTTTGGATTCAGAGTAGTAACGATGGAAGGCGACGAGGGCTTCCATGTAGTGGTAATAATCGATCAGATCCTGACGTGTGCAGGTGCCGACAGAGGACAGCTTGGCGAGATACTCAAACAGGTTGGCACTTTCCACAAACTGGCGCACCTGCGGGTCACGGCCGCATTCGTAAGCCAGGCGGATGCGCAGCAGCTTGATCTGATTGACGCTCTCCTTCAAAAGCCGCTCCTCGGTGCGGCGGTTCTCGTTGTTGTAAACGTCACAGGCCAGGCGGAGCAGGTTCTGGATCTTGGTCTTGGTGATCAGGGCGCAATTCTCCTTCATCAACTGTTCCGCAAAATCAACGTAGTTTTCCGGAATGACCGGCTCTGCAGCAGCGGCCTTTTGCTTGGCCGGGCCTTTGCCGGAAGGATGATTCGGTTTTGGCATATCACTCTCTCCCTCGTTTCTGATAGACATAAATGTAGATCGCGGTGATCAGCTGTCGGCGCTGTTCCGGGTCTCGCGCCCAGTCCAGAACATTGTGCGAGAAGGTCCGGTAGGCGTCCTTCAGGGCCTCACTTGCCTTCTTCTCGTCCGGGCGCAGCCGGGCAAGCAGGTAGATGCACCGTGCAAAATTGACCTGGTCCTCCCGGGTATTGCGCAGCAGGTCGGTCAGGTTGTACAGCATGGAATTGCCGCGGTGATCATCGTCGTCGTTTTTCTGGACCTGCGCAAAGAACTGCTCCAGACAGGCAAGTTTTTCGCCCAGCACCTTGTCCTGCAGCACATCCCAGGAATAGGTGTGGTCGGGCACGGCGTCGAACAGTGCGGCACCGTTCTTGCCGGGCAGCTTTTTGGCTTCGTCCTCCAGCGCGGCGGTCTGTTCAGCTGCGGCGCGGATGGGATAATGTTCGTTGAACATTGCGATGCCCGCGCTGATGGTCAGTGCCCCGCAGGTGTAGCTGCGCAGGTGCTTCTGGATGCGCAGGGCGGCCTGCAGGGTGTGGTTCCAGGCACCGACCAGAAAGACGTCGTCGCCGCCGGCGTAGACGATGCTGACGCAAAGCCCCTGCAGCAGGCCGTTGATGTGGTACTTGAAGAACAGCGACATCTGCCGCGAGAACGCTGCGGCGCGGAACAGGTTGACGTACTTCATCCGCTGCACGGGGTCGGTCTGGTCCGGCTGCTCAAAGCCGGCAATAAAGGCCTGCCCCAGATTGTCCACGTCCATGCGGCAGATGGCGACGCGGCGGATGCCCTCCGACTGGTCGGCAAGATCCTCAATATTGTTGCTGGCGGCATAGTCGCCGACGAACAGGTTGATGGACGGGCTGAGCGTCCGCACCAGCCGGTTCTTGGTGTAGGAGCGCACAGTGTCGGCGCAGAGGGCGGAGTCGTTCGAGAACGAAAGGAACCGTTTGCTGCCCCGGATGCCCGGCAGCGCAAAGGCACCGGGGCGGGGCGTGCTGTGGACCAGATAAATCGACTGGTTCTGGATCTGTGCCGACAGGTTGGCAAACCGATTGCACCACGGGCAGAGACCCTCGGCGTTGACCTGTGCGGAATTGCCGCACACCTTGCACTCCCGGGTACCGTCGGGGATGGCCTGCACACGGTTCAGGGCGCGGAGCGCAGCGGCATCGTAGGGGTGCTGCTTGTGCTGCTCGGCAATGGCGTTGACCCGGCGGAACAGGGCCTTGTAGGGGCTTGCCTCTGCGGGGACATTGCACAGGTCGTTGGCACTGCAGGGGGTCCAACCGTTGGCCAGGAACAGCTGTACGCCGAACTGTTCGTTCAGCCAGCCGTTGAAGGCCCGGTTCCAGTCGGCAAGGGTCTGCTGCACGGCGGCGGTGTTGGGCAGCAGGAGATAGCAGTGCCCGCCGCCGCTGTAAATGATGTTGGTCCGGGTCAGACCGCAGCCGTCCAGCAGCTCGTCCATGTAGTGCTCCATGAGCAGTTCCAGAAAGAACGAACGGCTGCGGAGGGACCGCAGGGCACCCTCGGTATGGACGGTGTAGATGAACCGCTGGATGCGGGAAAAGTCGGCGGTGTAGAGCAGGAACGCCGGTTCCCGGCGCAGCTCTGCGGGAGTGTCCAGCAGGGAAAAGGCGTCGGCCTGCTGCAGATACTCGCTGACGCAGGCCGCCAGAGCCGCCGTCAGCTTGAGCTGGTCGTAGAGGGAAATGTCCCGGTCCTCTTCCCGCACGGTGCTGGCAGGCAGGGCACTGCACTGGGATTCCAGCAGGCCCAGCAGCGCGTTTGCCTGCGCCGGGCTGAACTGCAGGCCGGTGAGCTGCCCCGTCAGCTCCTGATAGAGCTCCCGGTAAACGGCGGCGGGGATGTCCGGCGCATCCTGCACGGGGTCGTGCAGGGCACCGTCCGGGCGGGCAGCCGGAACGGAATACCCGGGGTGCTCCCCGTTCAGGTGGCTGAAAATGGAGCGCAGGGGCCGGTAGCGGGTGCTGGCCGGTTCGGCGGCGGGGGTGTCGGCGGTCACAGACAGGCTGCGGGCAAAAGCTGCGCAGCGGGCGGCGTCCGACCCTGCGGCCGCGCCGCCGCGCACGGCAGCCCACTCCGGGGTGTCCGGCAGGGCGGCCAACAGGTCGGCTGCGGTCTTGTCGGCCCGGAAGGCCAGCTTGCCAAGGCCGTGCAGCAGGCCGCAGAAGGTGGCCTGCAAGGTGAGTGTGTTCAAGGAATCATCTCCTTCGGGCAAAATAGCAAGGGAATATGCGAAAAACAGGTTTGAAAAGGTTTGTTCCCATTATAGCACGGGATCCGACAAAGAAAAACGCCGGAAACAGAGAAATTTCGACCGCTTTTTTGGGGAAATTTCCAGTGGGAAACAGTCTGTATTCTAATATAAAAGCTGTGGAAACTCCCGCAGTTGGAAAAATTGCGGAAAAAATCAGGAACAGCCCAAAATTTCACAAAAAAAGCAGCCGCCCCGCTTCGCCGCACAAAACTGTGCAGTAAAGCGGGGCGGTTGCTTGTGTCCCCTTGCGGGGCGTGATTTGGGAATACTACAAAATTTTCTATTATATTGGATTACACCTTCCTACGTCCCCTTGCGGGGTGTAATCTGCCCACCGCGGCGTCCGAACCGATAATATTTAGACAAATCCTCCGTCCCCTTGCGGGGTGTGATGTCGCGCAGCGACTGAGGGGCTATAAATGGAGAAGAAATCATATCCTACGTCCCCTTACGGGGTGTGATTGTTGAGTATGGGCGCTTCAACTTTTGCAGGTTTTAAGCCTTTTACAGGTCTCAAGCCGAATCCTACGTCCCCTTGCGGGGTGTGATTGCAGGGTGTGCACCACCGTTTCTTCCAGCGCGTGGTCATGTCCTACGTCCCCTTACGGGGTGTGATGGCAAAAATGAACAAAAGTGACCGGCCGGAAACCGGCAGAATGCACCTTTTTCATAATGCTGGCACCATTATAACACACTCTGCGCAAAAAGAAAAGCGGAATGGAGAAAAGAATGCCGCTTTTTCCGGTGCGAACCGCGCAGGAAGTGCGCGTAAAAACCATGAAATTTTGAGATTTCGCACCGAAAATTCCAACTGCGACTGCTCCGGCGGGCTTATCTTATGTGACCGGACAAAAACAGACGAATGCGAAAGGAGCACACAATGGGATTCTTCAGTTCCCTTTGGGGCAAAAACAGCGAGAACGGCAAAAACACCCAGAACAACACACCGACGGTGCAGCAGCCGAGAATGACGGAGGCGCAGCGGCACGATGCCTTTGTGCAGTCCCTGCGCGAGAACACGGCAAACGGGAAGTACGGCCCCGTACCCACCCAGAGCACCGCTCGCAAAGCCGCGACAGGCTCCTCCGAGGACGGCGGCCGGGACCGCGGGGATGACCCGGGTGCCCCCGGCTCGCAGGGCCGCGAGAGCGGGCTGAAGTTTGGCACCTCCAAGTCGGTGTCGGCCTCTCAGGGCAGCGGTAAGGGCCGGGGTGCCGGGCTGGGTCAGGGCGGCGGCCGCAGCGGCGGAGGACATGGGCCCGGCGGCCACGGCGGCCACGGCAGCGGCGGGCATGGCGGTCATAGCGGCGGCCACGACCATGGCGGGCGCTGAAATTGTTTTCCGCGTTTTTCCAACCGCAGCCCAACCGGCGGGCTTGTCTGTAGTGTAAGACAAACCTGCTTCAACAGAAAAGGAGAACCCACTATGTTTGAGTCTGCACTTGGCAACCTGTGTATCGTGATCTGCGGCATGACCGTGCTGCTTTCGGCCTTTTTCATCTGGCGCACGGAGACGCTGCCCAACCGGCTGATCGTCGCTGCTGCGGCGGCGCTCGTGCTGATCTTCCGCTGGCAGATCAGTATGATGATCTACCAGTTCGTGGCGTCCATCTTCTCGCTCATCGCACTGTTCGTGGGCGTCGTGCTGCTCTGCGCCCTGCCCTTTGTGCTCATCCGTCTCTTCCTGCACTGAGGGGGGTGAAAGGATGGAGTACGCGTTCACGCTGAATGTCCTGCCCGTGGTCGGCGGTGTGGTGATCGTGCTGGTGCTGGTGCTCTGTGAGCTTGGAAGCACCGGCTTTGGCGGCGGTCTACCGTCGGGCGGCTACCGGTATTACATCGGAGAGCACACCGTGCTGTATCTCCGGCAGTCCGGCACACGCTGCCGGGCCTATGTGCTGGAGGGCGAAGCCCCGCCGGCGGTGCCGCTGCACCACTCCCGGGGCGGTACTTATTTCAAGGTGTGGGCGGCCTCTCCGGCAGAGGCCGAGCTGGAGATCGAACAGGCTTATCAGCGGCGGCCGGAGCTTGAGCAGTAAGGGCAGCCGCACAACAGAAAGGAACCCGTTATGGCAAAGCTCCGGAAACTGGTCGGGTGGCTCCCGGCCGTGGGCGCAATGATCTTCAATGGCTGTGTGATCGGTTGGCTGCACTGTACAAAACCGCAGCTTCTGGGGCCGGGGATCTCCGGCGGGGCCATCGCGTCCGGCTATGTGATCCTGTATCTACTCTGGTGGTGTCTGGCCCCGGCAGCAACGGCCTGCGTGATCGGCGGGCCGTTCTTTCTGTGGTGCGCCGCGCTGCTGCCGGCGGAGCTGCTGTTTGCGCTGACAGCGCTCCGGCAGGTCTGGCCGGTGGGGGTGCTGCTGGCAGTCCTCTGGTTTGCGGGCGTGTTCTGGTTCCGGCGCAGGAGCTTCCGGCAGTTCCGACGGCAAAGCCGCCGCTGCGGGTACGACGACTTTGCCCTCCTGTGCGGAGAGGACCGCGTCCGGGAGAACTGCCGCCGGTTCGGCGTGCTGCTGGCAACGCTCCTGCTGGCAGTGCCGGCGTGCTGGGGCATGTGGAGCAGCCGGGTGTACCTGACCGCAGCGGCACCCGCGCAGACGCAGGCGGAAACAACGGCGCAGCTCCACGAAAAGAAATTCCTGCCCGGCTTTGCGGAGAATGTCTGGGAAACAGCGTCGCTGGACAGCAAGACCGAACTGGCAAAGCAGCTGGCCGCCTATGAGCTTGCCATGCTGGGGGTGCCGGACGGGACAGAGGTCACGGTCCAGCCGCTCGACGAGGACCGGTTGGGCTACTACAGCGCTGCTTCCCGGCAAATCGTGCTCTCCCGGTCTGTGCTGGAAAGCGGGACTGCCCAGGAGACCATGGACACCATCGCCCACGAGGCGTTTCATGTACAGCAGGCTTATGTGGTGGAAAACATCGACTGGGACGATGCCGCGACCCAGGCGGCCTACTACGACCAGGCCAGACGATGGCTGCGGAACGATCAGAATGGGTACGTCTCGGGCGAGGAGGACATCCTGAGCTATTACTTCCAGCCGGTGGAGATCGATGCCAGAGCCTATGCAGCAGAAGAGACCGAGCGCCTGCAGGGGCTGATCGACAAAGAGCTGCAGAAAGAGACCTGACAAGAAAAGCAGAGCGTCCCGCAGAAGGGGAGCGCTCTGCTTTTTCAATATTCCCGAAACGCCGGTTCTGCGGTATAATGGAGCCGGATGGACCGGCCTGCCGTGTCGGACGCGGACCGGAAACGAAAGGAGCTCTTGTTTATGGAAAAAACGCTGCGCAGCTGCGCGGATCAGATCGTGGAAGCCAGCATCCGGGCGGTGCTGCCGGACGAGGCCGTCCGCCGTGCGCTGAAGGATTTTCACCCGGAAGGGCGCACGGTGCTGGTGGCCGCCGGAAAAGCCGCATGGCAGATGGCACATGCTGCCGTTGCCGTGCTGGGGCATGTGGACGGCGGTGTGGTCGTGACCAAATACAATCATGTAAAAGGGAAGATCCCCGGCGTGACCTGCTGCGAGGCAGGCCACCCGGTGCCGGACGCCAACAGCTTTGCCTCCACCCAGAAGGCGCTGGAGCTGGTGCAGGGCCTGCAGCCAGAGGACACGGTGCTGTTCCTGCTTTCCGGCGGCGGAAGTGCACTGTTTGAAAAGCCGCTCATCCCTGCAGAGGAGCTGCAGGACATTACGTCCCAGCTGCTGGCCAGCGGCGCGGACATCGTGGAGATGAACACCATCCGCAAGCGTCTGTCCGGCGTCAAGGGCGGGCGGTTCGCGCAGGCTTGCGCCCCGGCACAGGTGTTCAGCATCGTCCTCAGCGACATTCTGGGCGACCCGCTGGATATGATCGCCAGCGGCCCGGCGGTGCCGGACACCTCCACCTGCGGGCAGGCGATCGCCATTGCTGAGAAATACCACCTGCGCCTGTCGACCACAGCACAGGAGCTGCTGCGGCAGGAGACCCCCAAGGCTCTGACCAACGTGACCACCCGCATCACCGGCAGTGTGCGGGAGCTGTGCACGGCAGCCGCTGCGGCCTGCCGTGCGCTGGGGTATGAGCCGGTGCTTCTCACCGACCGGCTCTGCTGCGAGGCGCGGGAGGCGGGCAGCTTCCTTGGTTCGGTGGTCCGCACCCATGCGGGCGGAGGCCGGAAGCTGGCTTACATTGCAGGCGGCGAGACCGTGGTGCACCTGACCGGCAAGGGCCTGGGCGGGCGCAACCAGGAGCTGGCCCTTGCGGCGGCTCCTGCGCTGGCCGGGCTGAAACACTGCTGTGTGTTCTCGGTGGGCAGCGACGGCACCGACGGCCCCACCGATGCCGCTGGCGGCTATGTGGACGGCGAGACGGAAGCCGCCCTTCGCGCAGCCGGGCGGGACGTGTACCGCACCCTCGCCGACAACGACGCCTACCATGCTTTGCAGGCGGTGGGCGGGCTCATCCGCACAGGCGCTACCGGCACGAACGTCAACGACGTGGCCGTGGCGCTGGTGGAGTGAACACCGGGGTCACGCCTGGTTCCGCAGGGGCAGCTCCGGCAGAAGCGCCCGGTCTTTCGGTTTGCAGAAGATGTGATACTGCACCATCGTCTGAAAAAATAATCCGCACACCGTAAAAGAATAGAGACTTGATTCGCCGTTTCAGCTACGAAACGGCGAATTTTTTGTGAGAGAAAATACCCCCGGCACAAACAGAGCTCTGGGGTTGCTCTGTCTATGCCGGGGGGTATTTCAGGCGGCTTTTGTCATTTCTGTTTGCGTTTTCTGCCGGAGACCAGCAGGCCGATGAGCAAAAGCAGCAGCAGCGGCACGGCCAGCAGCGGCGCAATGAGGATGGGCTCAATGCGGGTGGCGTCAGCTGCAACACGGATGCGCTTGAGGTTCTCCGGGGCGGTGACACGGTGGCCGCGCACCAGCAGCCGGTGGGTGTTGATGCCGTAGGGCGTGCAAGTGACAAGCGTACACAGGTCTTTTCCGGACTCAATCTGCAAGGCAGTGACGTCCTCCGGCTCGACGATCAGGATGCGGTCAACCTCGTAGGTCAAAACCTCGTCGAGCACGCGGATGCGGAACACGGGGATCCCCCTTAGAGCCGGCGGGCCTTGCCCACCGAGACCTTCTCGTCGGTGACGGGCGTGCCGTCCGCCAGCACGAACCCGGGGCGCAGCTCCAGCAGCGGCTTCAGCACGAAGTCGCGCTCGAAGATGCGCGGATGCGGCAACGTGAGCACATCGTTGTCCGTGACGTAAAGCTGATAGTCCAGGATATCCAGGTCGCACGTGCGCGGCCCGTTCTCGATCTCGCGCACGCGGCCCAGGCTGTTCTCGATAGCGTGCAGGTATCCCAGCAGCTCCTTCGGCGCGATGCCCGTGCGCAGCAGCACCACGGCGTTGACGAACGTGTCCTGGTCCTCGTAGTACGCAGGCTCGCTTTCGTAGAAGCTGGAGATGTCGATGATCTGCGAATCGGGAAGGCTGCACAGCTCGGTGATGGCCTGGTTGAGCATGGCGATCTTGCCCTCAAGCTCCTCGCCGGGCTCCGCCACCAACGGCACGTTGCAGCCCAGGCCCAAGAACGCGTACGGGCGCATGTCGGATAGCGCCTTCACGGTTTCCGCCACGTTGTGCGCACGCACAACGCCCGCACCCAGCTCGCACGCCATAAGCGCCTCGGTGGCGCTCACGTGGTCGCGCTCGACCGGGTCGTCGATGCCGTAGGCGAAGCCCAGATAGCTTTTTCGGGAAACGGCAACCATGACCGGGTAGCCCAAGCGCGCAAACTCCTGGAAGTTGCGTACGAGCTCGAGGGTCTGCGAAGCCGTTTTGCCGAAGCCCGGGCCCGGGTCGACGCAGATGCGCTCAGGCGCCACGCCGGCGGCCTCGAGCATGGCCGCTTGGTCGCGCAGGTAATCGCGCACCTCGGCGACCACGTCGTCGTAGGCGGGGGCGTCCTGCATCGTCGCCGGCTCGCCCTGCATGTGCATGACCACCACGCCGCAATCGCTCGCGACCGCGACATCGACCATCGCGGGGTCGGAGAACCCGGACACGTCGTTGATGATGGCCGCGCCCGCCTCCAGGCACGCGCGGGCCACATCGGCATGGCGCGTGTCGATGCTGACGCAGATGCCCTCGGCGGCGAGCGCGCGCACGACGTCGATCACGCGGGAAAGCTCCTCCTCGGGGCTCACCGGCGCGGCGCCCGGCCTGGTTGACTCGCCCCCGACGTCGATGATGCGGGCGCCTTCGTCCACCATGCGGCGGGCGTGCGCGATCGCCTCATCGAATCCGTCGTGCTCTCCCCCGTCGGAGAACGAATCGGGCGTAACGTTCAAGATGCCCATCAGCGTGGGCATCTTGGTGTCGAATGAGAATCGGGAGCAGCGCCACATCATCGCCCGTC
>ERZ824600.2025-NODE-2025-length-22768-cov-9.718972_pt1 | contig 22768 bp, 20 predicted proteins | sample MGYA00519933_ERZ824600 | MGnify/ENA primary metagenome ERZ824600 (study PRJEB31778, sample SAMEA3449178) | human gut metagenome | biome: human gut; feature: human-associated habitat; material: faeces | place: United Kingdom | collected 2010/2012 ... | reverse complement strand
AGTGGTTTTCTTTGGTAACTTTCTTTTTACAAAAAAAGAAAGTTACTCGTGCCGGAGCACGAAACGCCCCATCCCGCGCCCGCAGGCGCAACACCTGCTTGTCCCCGCACCAAGGGGTCCTTAGACCGTAGGTCTAAGTGGTTTTCTTTGGTAACTTTCTTTTTACAAAAAAAGAAAGTTACTCGTGCCGGAGCACGAAACGCCCTATCCCGCGCCCGCAGGCGCAACACCTGCTCGCCGCCGGGGCGGCGAAGCACCCATCCTCCCGCCCGCAGGCAAAAAAGCGCATAAAAAGACCGCCTCCCGGCGGCCTTTTTCATGTCTCGAACCATGTCCATGGCGCCGTGCGCGGCGGCGCCAGCTCGAACGCCATGGCCTTTCCCGTCTCCGGGTGCCGGAACGCCACGCCTGCCGACCACAGCGCGATAGGCGTGTCCGCCTCCGCCGCGTCTCCGTACCGCCGGTCGCCCACCAGCGGCATCCCCCGTGACGCGAACTGTACCCGGATCTGGTGCGTTCGCCCCGTCAGCAGTCGGACCCGCACCAGCGCGCATCCCGCCCGCCGGTCCAGCACCCGGTACCGCAGCCGCGCCTCCCGCACGTCCTTTCCCGGCCCCTCGGCCACATAGGTCATCCGCCGCGCCTTGTCCCGGCCCAGCAGGTCTGTCAGCTCTCCCTCGTCCGCCTTCGGCATTCCCTGCACCACCGCCAGATATGTTTTCTCGAATTCCCCCTCCCGTATCTGCCGTGACAGCTCTCCGGCGGCGTAGGCGCTCCGTGCGAATACCATCAGTCCCGCCACCGGCGCGTCCAGCCGGTGTACCGTCCGTATGCACGCGGTGTGCAGCGTCTGCCGCAGCAGCTCGGGCATTCCGCCCGGCTGATCCACCGACACCACCCCCGCCGGCTTTACCGCCACCACGATCCGCTTATCCTCATACACGATATCCATGCTGCGCCCCTTCCGTACCTGTTTTTGCTGTGCCTGACACATAGCTTGCATGTCCCTATAACATCCTCTGCACTAAGGTATCATAAGCGTACAAGAAAAGTAAAGTAAAAGTAACACAAAAAGCAAGAAAAAAATACTTGACAGGACGGGTCTAATGCGTTAGACTAAAAACAGGTCTACTACATTCGACCAAGGAGGAAAACCCTGTGGAAACACCGAAAATTTTTGACAGTGAGCTGCGCTTCTGCGAGATACTGTGGTCCCATGAGCCTATAAAGAGCAGCGAGCTGGTCCGCCTCTGCGCCGAGGAGCTGGGCTGGAAAAAATCCACCACCTACACCGTGATCAAGCGTCTCGCCGAGCGCGGCGTGGTGCACACGGAGAACGCCGTGGTCACGTCGCGCGTCGCGCGCGAGGACGTGCAGCGCGCCGAGAGCCGTGCCTTCGTGGCCCACAACTTTCACGGCAGCTTGCCGGCATTTCTGACGGCTTTCATGGGAAATTCAAAACTTTCCAAAGAGGATGCCGATGTGCTCCACGCCATGATCGACCGCTTCGAGCAGGAGAATTCCGGACGTAACTGAACCGCGCTGCGGCATACGATGTCATGCCCTGCGCCATAAAGGAGAAGAAAAAATGGATAGTCTGTTTACCTCCGTGCTGGAAATTTCCTGGCAGGCGGGCCTCATCGCGCTGGCGGTGATGGCGGTGCGGCCGCTGCTGCGCCGTGCGCCCCGCCGCGCCGTGTGTATGCTGTGGCTGCTGGTGGCCCTGCGGCTGCTGCTTCCCGCCCGATTGACAGTAGAGAGCCCCGTCAGTCTCCAGCAGCCCGAAAGCCCGCCCATCCAGGCCTATCAGGAGCTTCGCCAGCAGGAAAAGGCCTATGTTTCCACCCCGCCGGAGCAGCGCCCGGAAATGGCAGGACCCGTTGCGGCACAAGGCTTTGCGCTGCTGGATCAGCTGCCCGCCATCTGGCTGACGGGCGTGGGCTGCATGGCGCTGTACATGGCCCTCAGCCTGCTGCGTATGCGCTGGCGGCTCCGCGCCGCCCCCCGCATACAGGACAATGTCTATCGCTGCACCGACTGGTCTACGCCCTTCGTGCTGGGCGTGCTCGCGCCCCGCATTTATGTGCCGGAAACCGTGTCGGAGCAGGACTTTCCCCAGGTGCTCGCCCACGAAAGGTGCCATATCCGCCGCTGGGACCATGTGTGGAAACCGTTGGCGTTTCTGCTGCTGGCGGTCAACTGGTTCAACCCGGTCCTCTGGGCGGCGTATGTCCTGCTGGGCCGCGACATGGAGCGCGCCTGTGATGAAATGGTGTTGAAAAACGCCACGCCCGCCCAGCGGGCCGCCTATTCCCGCGCACTGGTGTCCTGCGCCGCCCAGCCGAAAATGGCGGCGGTGTGCCCGCTGGCCTTTGGCGAAGTGGCTGTGAAAGAAAGGGTGAAGAACGTGCTCAACTATAAGAAGCCCGCCCTCTGGGCTGTCATCCTGCTGGTCGTCGCGGCGGCCATCATCGGCGTGTGCCTGCTGACGAAGCCCGGCTACAAGAACGTGGGGACGCTGGACGCGGAGAAGCTGTACGCCCTGCGGACGGAGTATATCGGTGACAATGCCGCCGTGGGCGCGATACTGGACGCGCTGGGCTTCCGGGCGGTCGGCGCTGCCGGCGATGGTCAGGCGTATACCTACTCCTTTGAGGTCGAAACGGCCAGCGAGCCCTACGGCGTTGTGGTGCGCTACGCCTTTGCAGGCGCGCTGCCGCAGCGCACCGCGGAGTGGAACCGGGAGATGGCCCGGCGGGGCTATCTGGCGCTGGCACTCATCGACAACGCGGAATGGCTGCGGTGGGAGGACATCGGTGCGGAAGGGGAGACTCCTGTGTCCGGCACGGTGTACGCCGGGGACTATGTGGCGGCGGACTACAACGCCGTGCGGGGGAGTGCCGCGGGCCTACAGGCACTGATGGATACTCTGCAGGCGTGTCTGGAGGATGGTTCTATCGTCTACTATGAGGGGGACGCGCAGCCGAGCTTCGAGGAAACCATGCCGTGGAGTTCTACCGGTGAGAACGACCCGTGCAGCGTCCGGGCGGAGGACTACGGCATCGTGTACGACACGGCGCAGCTGCCGGACTGGGAGACCGTGCCCCTGAGCTATCTGTGCGCGTACTACCTCAACGGTGACGGCGCGTATGCCGAGGGTGCCATGGACGTGCTGGCGCACCGCTACCAGCAAGCCCCCAACACGGTGAAGGCGTATCTCCGCCGGCTGGCGGGACAGCAGGTCCCCGACGGCCGGGGCGACGCATCGGAGGTGCTGCTGGCGGATATTTCCCGGTATGCCATGTCCCAGTTGACCGGCGGGCTGCCGGTGGCCGCCAGTTATGAGAGGGACCAGCTGAGCATCTCCGTGTCGGAGGTCTATTCCGTGACGTACCGCACGGTGACATACGACGAGAATTACAGCGAGGACATCCCGGTGTATGAGGTGGGCAGCGGCGCGCAGCTGTCCGTGATAAAGGGTGAGGGCTTTACCCTGTACGGGCGCTACACAAGTGAAAACAGGCTGCTGCATGACGGCGAGGTCATCGACCTTGCGCAGGCGTATACCGGTATCGGCATGGACGGCCTGTATAACGTACAGTTCCGGTATATCGACCGGACGGAGGCGGCGCGTCAGGACACGCTTACCTTCAACGACAACGGCGCGGGGTTGGTTTCTTATCCCGCTGCGTGGTACAGCGGAAGCGGCTACAGCATCTGCATCCTCGCCGATGGGTGGCACCGGCTTACTCCCATGGACGGCTGGAACGACGCGACGGTGGATGGCTCACCTGTCCTCAATGGCAAGTCTGTCGAGGTCTGGGAGAGCACCGAGGACATCTTCGCGCGGCTTTATGTGGCGCATCTGGGCGCTATGACGCTGAAGGAGGCGCAGGACTGGGCCATCGGCGCGGCGGGGAGCAGCTTTGCCCTCATCGAGAGCAAGCAGGGGGATATGTCCGGCACGGACGGCACCGGGAACCAGGACTGGACGGCGGCTTTCCGCGGCTCGGACACAGAGCGGTTCGCGGTCATCAAGACCTATCCCGTGGCGCAGACGGAGCATCTGGGATATGCACTCAACGCCATGGCGGACACGTTTACGGTGCAGTGAACAAGAAAAAAGCCACCCCGATGGGGTGGCTTTTCTATGCGTACACGGTATCTCAGCCGTGGTAATACCTCTTGGCGCAGAAGTCGCGCTCGACGCGCACCTTGCCGGTGTCGGTGAGCCAGTCGGTGAAGTTGGTGAAGTTCCGCTCCACGATGCTGAATTTCAGCTCCTGCCGGGTGCGGATGTTCTCCCGCTGGCAGAAGGCGTATATCCAGTCGGAGAACGTCATGCCGTCGGTGAGGTCGTCCAGCAGCTCCCGCTCCTTGCGGTGGATGAAGGCGATGTTGCTGTCAATGAGGGCAGACAGCTCCGCGCGGTCGGTGACGACCTGCTTGTGGGCGAGGATATAGGCGGGGTAGTCCGTGGCGCGGAGGGCGGCCTTGCTGTCCAGATCTTTGGCGATGAACATGCTGGTGGGCAGCTTGGCCGCGTCGATCTCGTGCTGGTCGATGAGGCAGTCGCCCACATAGGCCGCGCCGTCCGGCGTGACAAAGCCCAGCTGGCCTGCCGAATGGCCGGGGAGAGACAGTACGCCGAACCGGGCGCCGTCTACGTCGATGTGGTCCTCCTGGGGGAAGATGACTCGATCTGCGGTGAAGCACTCCTCCAGAAACAACTCACGGCTTTTGCCGTAGGTCAGGGCCACGTAGTTGGCGCGGTAGCTGTCCGGGTTCACAGAGATACCGGCTTCGATCAGGGAGATGGCGGCTTTCGCGCCGTATCGCTCCTGCAAATACCGGACGTTGCCGGTGTGGTCGAAGTGGGCGTGGGAGCAGAGAATGGCGCGCAGACGCCAGCCGCTGCCGTCGATGAACGCGGTCAGGCCGGCTCTGTCCAGCTTGGCGTAGCCGGTGTCGATGAGCACCACATCCCGGTCGGTGAGCTTGTAAACGGGCAGCAGGGCGGTAGCGGCGACGGCCGCATATGTATTGCCCAGCACGTGCAGAAGTTCCATGAAAATCAGCCTCCGGAAAAATGTTTTTTCCATTATACACCGCCAGTGGGAAAAAACAAAGCCTTTCGTTTTGCATCATGCGCCGCAGGCGCAGGGCACGCGGGATCTGCAAAAAAGAATTCAGAAAAATTTTCGATTTTCCCCCTATGCAAAACGGGAGAAATAAGGTAAAATACCTGATAGAAAATTAGGGAGGAACGGCGATGGAGCAACCAGTATTCAAGCGGGTGCTGCTGAAGATCAGCGGCGAAGCGCTGGCCGGCGATAAGCATTTCGGTCTGGACTTTCAGGTCATGGGCCGGGTGGCGGACGTTATCAAGCAGTGTGTGGACATGGGTGTGCAGGTGGGTATCGTCATCGGCGGCGGCAATTTCTGGCGCGGCGTGAAGGACGGCGAGGGACACATCGAGCGCACCCGGGCCGATCACATGGGTATGCTGGCCACGGCCATGAACTGCATGGCCATGGCGGACGTGCTGGAGCAGAAGGGTGTGGACGTGCGTGTGCAGACGGCGCTGGAGATCCGGGCCGTGGCGGAGCCGTATATCCGCGCCAGAGCCATTCGGCACCTGGAAAAGGGGAGAGTGGTCATTTTTGGCTGCGGCATCGGCTGCCCGTTCTTCTCCACGGATACCGCGGCGGTGCTGCGGGCGGCGGAGATCGACGCGGACGTCATCCTGCTGGCCAAGAATATCGACGGCGTGTACGACAGCGACCCGGCCAAGAACGCCGACGCGGTGAAGTTTGACAGCATCACCTACGACGAGGTGCTCAAGCGCCACCTGGCTGTGATGGACTCTACCGCCACCAGTCTGTCCATGGATAACCATATCCCGGTGCTGGTATTTGCCCTGAAAGACCCGGAGAATATCATCCGCGCCCTGCGCGGCGAAAAAATCGGAACGATCGTGAAGGAGGACTGACCCCATGTTGAAGGACGAGTACAAGGTTTACGAGGAAAAAATGAAGAAGAGCATTGAATCCGTGATGAGCGACTTCGACACCGTGCGTGCCGGCCGCGCCAACGCTTCCGTGCTCAACCGCATCAGCGTGGACTACTACGGAACCCCCACGCCCATCCAGCAGATCGGCTCTATCGGCTCTCCTGACCCGCGGACGCTGGTCATTACCCCTTGGGATGCCAGCATTCTGAAGGGTATTGAAAAGGCCATTCAGGAGTCCGACTTGGGCATCAACCCCCAGAACGACGGTAAGTGCATTCGTCTGGCTTTCCCCCAGCTGACCGAGGAGCGCCGCAAGGAGCTGGTCAAGCAGATCCACAAGTACGCCGAGAACGGCAAGGTGGCTGTGCGGAATATCCGCCGGGATGCGATGGATAACTTCAAGAAGCAGCAGAAGGCGTCCGAGATCACCGAGGACGAGCTGAAGATCGCCGAGAAGGACCTGCAGAAGCTGACCGATGACAGCTGCAAGGAGATCGACAAGATCCTGGACAACAAGGAAAAGGAATTGATGTCTGTTTAATGGGACTGTTTACGAAGAAAACGCCCCATACGGCGGGGGAGGTGGACAGGAGCCGCCTTCCCCGCCATATCGCTGTTATTATGGACGGCAACGGCCGCTGGGCGAAAAAACGCGGCCTGCCCCGCACGGTGGGGCACAAGGCGGGGGCAGAGGTGTTCCGCGACATCGCCACCTACTGCAAGGAACTGGGAGTGGAATACCTGACGGTATACGCCTTTTCCACAGAGAACTGGAAGCGGCCCGCCGATGAGGTGAATACCATCATGGGCCTGTTGGAGCAGTATCTGCGGGAAGCTATCGACACCATGGAAAAGGAGCACATCCGCCTGCGGTTCTTCGGCGACCTCAGCGCACTGTCCCCGGAGCTGCAGGCGCTGGCGCATGAGACGGATGACATCTCCGGCCGCTATGCGGGGTTCCAGGCCAATGTGTGTCTGAATTACGGCGGCAGGGCGGAGATACTGCGGGCGGCGCGGCTGTGCGCGGAGCAGGGGGTGGACTGGACGGAGGAGAACCTCTCCGCCAATATGTACTCTGCCGGTATCCCCGACCCGGAGCTGATTATCCGCCCCAGCGGCGAGATACGGCTGAGCAATTTCATGCTGTGGCAGTGTGCCTACAGCGAATTCTATTTCTGCGACACGCTGTGGCCGGATTTTACCCGGCAGGATATGGACAGAGCGATCATCGACTATCAGCGGCGGGATCGCCGGTTCGGCGGCGTAAAGTGAGGTGACGACCATGAAACAGAGAATACTGGTGGCGATCATCGGCGTGCCGGCATTGATCGGCGTGCTGTGCTTTGCACCGGATTGGGCCACGGCGGTGCTGGTGGCGGCGCTGTGCGTCATCGGCTGCCATGAGTTCATGGCGGCCGCCGCGCCGGAGAAAGCGGCGCGCTGGTGGGGGCTGGCGGCCACGCTGGCGGTGTTCACCGTGTTCACGGTGTATTTCAGCGGCGGTGACTTCACGGGTACCGCCATACATACGATCATGGTATGGCTGCTGGCGGCGCTGATCGTGGTGATGTTCATCGCGGCGGTGCAGGCCTTCGGCAAAGACGACGAGCTGGATTTTCCGGATATCAGCGCTATGGCGGTGTCCGGATTGGTGATCCCGCTGGCGCTGGGCTGCCTGGTGCGGCTGCGGATGCTGGGATACGGCGCCGGACTGGTGCTGATCCCGCTGGTGTCGGCGTTTATGAGCGACTCTCTGGCGCTGTTCGGCGGTATGCTGTTCGGGAAAACAAAGCTGGCGCCCAGAGTCAGCCCGAAGAAGACACGGGAGGGTGCGGTCAGCGGTCTGGTGGGCGGCATGGTGGGAATGATCCTGTTCCGGATATTCTTCTTCCTATGTACGGAGGTGCAGCTGCACATCGGCTGGTGTGTGCTGTTGGGCTTCGTGGGCGCGGTGCTGGGGCAGCTGGGCGACCTGAGCTTCTCCTGCGTGAAGCGGCAGTGCGGCATCAAGGACTATGGACGGCTGCTGCCGGGCCACGGCGGCGTGCTGGACCGGTTCGATAGTGTGATCTTCGCTGCACCGGTGACGTGGATGCTTATCAACGCTGTGACGCTGTATTGAGGAAGGACCTATGACGAAAACCATCGCCCTGTTGGGGGCTACCGGCTCCATCGGGCGGCAGACGCTGGAGGTGGCCGGGGAGCTGGGCCTCCGCGTGGCGGCGCTGACCGCCAATACACAGGTAGACCTGTTGGAGCAGCAGGCGCGGCAGTATATGCCGCGCCTTGCGGTGCTGTATGACGAAAATGCGGCGCTGGCGCTGAAAAAACGGCTGCGGGGGACCGGCATTGAGGTCATGGCAGGGGAGGAGGGCCTGTTGGCTGCCGCCGCTATGACCGAGGCGGACACGGTGGTGGCTGCCGTGATGGGCAGCGTGGGGCTGCGTCCCACACTGGCGGCGATCCAAAAAGGCAAGCGCATCGCGCTGGCCAATAAGGAAACGCTGGTGTGCGCCGGTGAGCTGGTGATGGACGCGGCGGAGAAATACGGCGCGGAGATCGTGCCGGTGGACAGTGAGCACAGCGCGGTGTTTCAGTGCTTGCAGGGCTGCCGGGACCGGGGTGAGGTGCGGCGTATCCTGCTGACCTGCTCCGGCGGGCCGTTCTACGGAAGGACCTTCGACGAGCTGGAGCACATGACGGCGGCGGATGCCCTGCGCCATCCCAACTGGCACATGGGACCGAAGATCACGGTGGACTCCGCCACACTGATGAACAAGGGACTGGAGATCATCGAGGCCATGCGGCTCTATCGCCTGCCGGTGGAGCAGGTGCAGGCGGTGATACACCGCCAGAGCATCGTGCATTCGCTGGTGGAGTTCCGGGACGGGGCACTGCTGGCGCAGCTGGGCACGCCGGATATGAAGCTGCCCATCCGCTACGCGCTGACGTATCCCCACCGGGCCGAGAGTCCGGATAAGCCGCTTGATCTGCTGACCTGCGGCGCGCTGACCTTTGCCGAGCCGGACGAGAGGGCGTTCCCCTGTCTGCGTCTGGCACGGTATGCCGCAGCGGTGGGCGGCACCGCCTGCGCCATACTCAACGGCGCCAACGAGGCGGCCGTGGGAATGTTTCTGCGGGGTGAGATCGGCTTTAACGATATCTCCCGGCGGGTGGAGCGCGCGTTGGAGCGGGTGCCGGTGCAATATCAGCCAAGCCTTGCGGATATACTGGAAGCAGACAAGGCGGCGCGGCGCGCCGCCCTGTGACATCCGGAAAAGGAGCTTGCATACATGATCGTATATATCATAGCGGCCCTGCTGGTGTTCGGTATTTTGATCGCCGTCCATGAGCTGGGGCACTTCCTGGCGGCCAAGGCCTGCGGCGTGCGGGTCAACGAGTTTGCCATCGGCATGGGACCGGTGCTATGGAAAAAGCAGCGGGGGGATACCCAGTATTCTCTGCGGGCTTTTCCGGTGGGTGGTTTCTGTGCCATGGAGGGGGAAGAGGAGGACTCTGACGATCCGGCGGCGCTGAACCGCCAGGGCTTTTGGAAAAAGCTGATCATTTTTGCCGCCGGCGCGGCCATGAATTTTCTGGCGGGGCTTATTATCATCTTCTGCCTGTATGCGCCGGCGCAGGGGTTCTATCAGCCGGTGATCTCCGGCTTTGCCGAGGGGTGTCCGTTGGAGAGCGCCGACGGCTTGCAGACCGGGGACCGGCTGGTGTCCATCGATGGGGAGCGCGTGTACATTTACAGCGACGTGAGCCTGCTGCTTGGCCTGAATAAGACTGGCACATTCGACCTGGTGGTGGACCGCGGCGGGGAGAAGGTGCGCCTGGACGACTTTGCCATGACGAGACAGACGTATACCGATCAAAGCGGAAATGCGTACAGCGGCTACGGAATATACTTCGGTGCGGCGGCGGCCACCTTCGGCGACAAACTGGCCTACACCTGGAACAATGCTGTGGATTTCGTGCGTCTGGTGCGGCTGAGCCTGCAAATGCTCTTTACCGGGCAGGCGGGCCTGCGGGATCTGAGTGGCCCGGTGGGGATCGTGTCCACCATGGTACAGGTAGGTGAGCAGGCGGAGACGACCCAGGCGGCGGTGGAGAACATCGCCTACATCGCGGCGCTGATCGCAGTGAATCTGGCGGTGATGAACCTGCTGCCGCTACCGGCGCTGGACGGCGGGCGGATATTCTTCCTGATCATCAACGCGGCAGCCATGCTGCTGTTCCGGAAGCAGGTACCGGCTAAATATGAGAACTATATCCACTTCGCGGGACTTATTCTGCTGCTGGCGCTGATGGTGGTGCTGGTGTTCAGCGACGTGGGAAAGCTGATCCACTGAGGAGGCGGGAACAGTGACAAGACGCATACAGGTGGGCGCGGTACCGGTGGGCGGCGGCGCAGCCGTGAGCATACAGTCCATGTGCAATACGCCCACGGAGGACGTGAACGCCACGGTGCGGCAGATACAGCGCCTGGAGCAGGCGGGCTGCGAGATCGTGCGTGTGGCGGTGCCCACGGAGGAGGCCGCACGGGCCATTCCGAGCATCAAGGCGGCTATACACATCCCGCTGGTGGCGGATATCCACTTTGATTACCGGCTGGCGCTGCTGTGTGTGGACGGCGGTGTGGATAAAATACGCATCAACCCCGGCAACATCGGGTCGAAGGACCGCGTGCGGGCCGTGGCCGACGCCTGCCGGGAGAGGAATATTCCAATCCGTGTGGGCGTCAACGGCGGCTCGCTGGAGAAGGACCTGGTGCAAAAATACGGCGGCGTGACCGCCGAGGCGCTGGCCGAGAGTGCACTGGGACATGTGCGCCTGTTGGAGGAGTGCGGCTTCGGGGATATCTGCATCTCCGTGAAGTGCTCCCGGGTGCCGGTAAATATGGCGGCCTACGAGCTGCTGCACGAAAAGGTGGACTATCCGCTGCATCTGGGCGTCACCGAGGCCGGCACACCGGAGATGGGGGTGCTGAAGTCTGCCATCGGCATCGGCGGACTGCTGTGTCGGGGTATCGGCGATACGCTGCGGGTGAGCCTGACTGCCGACCCGGTGGAGGAAGTAGTGGCCGCCAAGCGTATTTTGCAGGCCTGCGGTCTGCGGCAGACGGGGCCGGACCTGATCGCCTGCCCCACCTGCGGGCGGACGAAGTATGATATGCTGCCTATCGCCCGGGAGGTGGAACGGCGGCTGAAGAACTGTGACAAGCCCATCACCGTGGCAGTGATGGGGTGCGTGGTCAATGGACCGGGTGAGGCCACTGCTGCGGATGTGGGCATCGCCGGAGGCAAGGGCGAGGGACTGCTGTTCGCCAAGGGAACGGTTCTGCGGAAGGTGCCGGAGGACCAGCTGGTGGACGCGCTGTTCGAGGAGATCGACAAGCTGTGACAAGAGATACGATAGGGGAGAGACATGGCGGAGAGAGTACCGTTTTTTACGCTGTTTGAGAGCTTTCAGGCGCCGCGGCAGCTGCGCCTGCTGCTGCACGATGCCTGCATCATCAGCGGCGCGCTGGATATGGCGGGCCGGACGCTGGAGGTGCAGGTGGAAAGCAGTGAGACACTGCCCCAGGCGGCGCAGGACGCCCTGCAGCAGATGCTGGCGCAGCAGTATGATCTGCGGCAGGTGCTGCTGCATTTCTGCGGCACCGGCGAGCAAAAGGGCGACAACGGGGTGATCTGGGGCAAGACGATCACCGGAAAGCTGACGCCTATCGGCGAACTGAATATCAAGCAGGGCAGCGCTATTGTGGAGGGCCGGGTATTCAAGGCGGAGTGCTATGAGACGCGGCGCAAGGGAATGTGGACGCTGAACTTCAACATCACCGATGAGCGCGGCTCCGTGGCCGTGCGGAAGGCCATGGATGAAAAAGAGGCCAAGGTGCTGGGCGGCGCGATCAACGACGGGATGTGGCTGCGCCTGCAGGGCAAGGTGGAACTGACCTACGACGGGAAGGATATCCTGCTGCGGCCGGTGAATATTATGAAGATCAGCCATACGGCCCGGCAGGACAATGCACCGGAGAAGCGGGTGGAGCTGCACCTGCATACGCAGATGAGCAGCATGGATGCTCTGACGGATGTGGGCAAGGTGGTAAAGCAGGCGGCAGCCTGGGGCCACCCGGCTATTGCCATTACCGACCACGGCACGGTGCAGGCATTCCCAAAGGCGCGGGACGCGGGCAAGGGGAAGATCAAGATCCTGTACGGCGTGGAGGGGTACTACGTCAACAACCTGGACGACCGCATTGCCGTACACGGTGCGCAGGATCAGGACTTTGACGACGAGATCGTGTGCTTCGACATCGAAACTACCGGATTGAAGGTACAGCGGGAGGCCATCACGGAGATCGGCGCAGTGGTGCTGAAAAACGGGAAGATCACGGATACGTTTCAGACCTTCGTGAACCCCGGCCGTCGGCTGACGCCGGAGATCATCGGCCTGACGGGCATTACGGATGCCATGCTGGCGGATGCGCCGCCGCCGGAGGAAGCACTGGCGGCGTTTTTGAAATTCGTGGACGGGCGACCGCTGGCGGCCCACAATGCGGAGTTCGACATCGGGTTCATCCGAGCAGGGTGCCGCAGGGCGGGGCTGGAATTCGACCCCACGTACATCGACAGCCTCATCCTGGCGCAGAACCTGCTGCCGGAGCTGCACAAACATAAGCTGGACATCGTAGCGGAGCATTTGGATCTGCCCGCCTTCAACCACCACCGGGCGTCGGACGACGCGGGGATGGTGGGGTATATGCTGATACCCTTTTTTGAGAAAATGCGGCGGGAGATGGGAATTTCCCGTCTGCAGGAGATCAACGGGCAGATGGAGAAGCTGCGGCCCCGGGGCGGCGGCAGCCGGCACCCCAAGCATATTATCATCCTGGCGAAGAACAAGCTGGGCCTGAAGCACCTGTATCAGTTGATCTCAGCTTCCAACCTCAAGTATTTCAAGCGTGTGCCCATTATCCCCAAGACGGAGCTGATCGCCCATCGGGAAGGCCTCATTATCGGCTCAGCCTGCGAAGCAGGCGAGCTGTTCCGGGCGGTGGCGGACCGCAAGGACTGGGCGGAGCTGAAGCGCATCGCATCGTTCTACGATTACCTGGAGATACAGCCCATCTGCAATAATATGTTCATGCTTCGCAACGGCACGGTGCAGTCAGAGGATGAGCTGCGGGAGTTCAACCGTACTATCGTCCGGTTGGGCCGGGAGCTGGGCAAGCCAGTGTGCGCCACCGGTGATGTGCACTTCCAGGAGCCGGAGGACGAGGTATACCGCCATATCCTGCTGGCCAGCAAGAAGTTTGCCGACGCCGACGCACCCCTGCCCATTTACTTCAAGACCACGGAGGAGATGCTGGCGGAATTCGCCTACCTGGGCGAAGAGGAAGCGCATCGGGTGGTCATCGACGACCCGCGCGGCATCGCCGACCGTATCGAAAATATCGAGCTGCTGCCGCCGGGACGGTTGTTCCCGCCGCGGCTGGAGAATTCGGAGCAGGAACTTCATGACAGAGTGTGGGACAAGTGTCACGAGCTGTATGGCGACGAGCCGCCTCAGCTGATCGTGGACCGGCTGAACGTGGAACTGAAAAGCATTCTGGGCAAGTACGACGTGGTGTATATGTCCGCCCAGAAGCTGGTGCAGCGCAGCCTGGAAAACGGTTATCTGGTGGGCAGCCGGGGCAGTGTGGGGTCCTCACTGGTGGCGTATATGTCCGGTATTACGGAGGTGAACTCCCTGCCGCCCCATTATCGCTGCCCCAAATGCCGCCATACTGAGTTCATCACCGATGGCAGCTACGGCTGCGGCGCGGATATGCCCGATAAGAATTGCCCGATGTGCGGGGCAAAGTACGCTAAGGACGGATTTGACATCCCCTTTGAGACGTTTTTGGGCTACGGCGGCGGTAAGGTGCCGGATATCGACCTGAATTTCTCCGGTGAGTACCAGGCCCGGGCACACCAGCACGCCATCGAGATGTTCGGCAAGACCCAGGTGTTCCGCGCGGGGACCATCGGTACCCTAGCGGAAAAGACCGCCTTCGGCATGGTGAAGAAATACCTGGAGGAACGGGGCGAGACGGCCTCCAACGCGGAGCTGGATCGCCTGACGCTGGGCTGCGTGGGCGTGCGGCGTACTACGGGGCAGCACCCCGGTGGGCTGGTGGTGGTGCCGGATGATATGGATGTGGAGGATTTTACCGCGGTGCAGCACCCGGCAGACGATGCCAACAGCGACACTGTGACCACTCATTTCGAGTATCACTGCATGGAGGACAACCTCCTGAAGCTGGATATGCTGGGACACGATGACCCCACCATGATCAAAATGCTGGAGGACCTGACCGGCGTGAACGCGCGGGCCATCCCCTTGGATGACCCGGATACCATGAGTATTTTCACCTCGTCCAAGGTGCTGGGCTTTGAAAATGACGAGATACTGGGGCCCACCGGCGCCGTGGCTATCCCGGAGTTCAACACCCGGTTCACCCGCGGTATGCTGATGGATACCATGCCCCAGGATTTCAATACCCTGGTACGGTTGTCCGGCTTCTCCCACGGTACCGACGTGTGGCTGGGCAATGCCCGGGACTTGATCGTGGGCGGCACGGCCAGCGTTTTGGAGACGGTGGGCTGCCGCGATGATATCATGTTGTACCTGATCTCCATGGGGCTGGAGCCGAAGATGAGCTTTAAGATCATGGAGGCGGTGCGTAAGGGAAAAGTAAAGAAAAAGGGCTTCGAGGACGGCTGGGAGGAGGCTATGCGGGAGCATCAGGTGCCGGATTGGTATATCGGCTCTCTGGCCAAGATCGGCTATCTGTTCCCTAAGGCCCACGCTGTGGCCTATGTGATGATGGCGTTCCGTATTGCGTGGTTCAAGGTGCATGAGCCGCTGGCCTTCTACGCTACGTTCTTCTCCATCCGGGCCAAGGCCTTCGACGCGGAGTACTGCTGCGCCGGCATGGATGCGGTGAAGCAGAAAATCAGGGAGATCGAGAACAATAAGGACGCCACCGACGTGGAACAGAACCTGCTGGTGACGCTGGAGGTGTGCTACGAGTTCTATCTGCGGGGCTTCCATTTTGACACCATTAGTATTTACGACTCCGATGCCACACATTTCAAGATCACGGAAAACGGCCTGCTGCCTCCCTTTGTAACGGTGCGCGGTCTGGGTGAGACGGCGGCGCTGGACACGGTAGAGAAGCGGAAGGGCAAGACCTTCATCTCGGTAGAGGAGTTCGCCACCATCTGCAACAAGCTTAGTAAGACCCATATCGAGCAGCTGAAGGCGCTGGGCGCCTTTGCCGGTATGGCGGATACCAGTCAGGTGACGCTGTTCTGAGACAGCCAAAAGCGCAAAAAAGAAGCACCCGAGCGGGTGCTTCTTTTTTGCACTTTATTCGGCTTTCTGTTTCACGGGGAAGTCGATCTGGGCCAGGAGGACGGCGGCGAACATTACCGCGCAGCCGATGTATTCCCGGACGGACATCTGCTGCTTGAGGATGATGGCACCGGCGATGACGGCGAATACGCTCTCCAGACTCAGCAGGATGGTGACCACCGTGGGGTTGGAACCCTTCTGCGCCAGAATTTGCAGGGTGTAGCCCACGCCGCAGGAGAAGATGCCCACGTACAGCAGGGGCAGGATGCAGCCCCAGATGGCGGCGAAGTCCACGTCCTCGAAGAGGAACATGCACACAGTGGAGATAAGGGCCGCGAACAGGAATTGCAGGCAGCTGAGCTTCACGCCGTCCACGGTGGCGGTGAAGTGGTCGATGACAAGGATATGTATGGTGAAGCACACGGCGCAGGCCAGGATCAGCAGGTCGCCGGGGGCGAGGGAGAATTCACCGTTGATGCACAGCAGATACAGCGCGATCACGGACAGTGCCACGGCGATCCAGACGGGGAGACTGACCTTCCGCTTGAAGAACAGACCGCATACGGGAACCAGCACCACATACAGCGCCGTCAGGAAGCCGGCCTTGCCGCTGTCGGTACCGGCGACCATGCCCGCCTGCTGGAAGTTGGAGGCCATGGCCAGCGCCGCACCGCAGCACAGGCCGCCCAGCCACAGCTGCCGGTTGGCGGCCTTTTTCTCGGCGGGGGAGAGGACGGGCTTGTCCTTTTTCAGCTTGTCGCTGATGACGATGACCACCAGCAGCGCCAGCACCGCGATAAAGTAGCGGCTGGCATTGAAGGCGAACGCGCCGATGGAGTCGGCGCACATATCCTGCGCAACAAAGGCGGTGCCCCAGATGAAGGCGGCCAGAATGGGGAAGACCACCTGCCGCATCTGATTGTGTTTCATGTCAGTGATGTCCTTTCTCTGTTTACTCTTTCTCTTTCGGTGTGCCGGTGTGCCATTGGAATTTGCGTTCCTGATGATGCAGCAGGCGCGTGATATTCTCCCGGTGGCACCAGATCACCAGCGCGGCGGTCAGAACGGCCAGCACCGTATAGAGGATGCTCTGGCCGCAGAAGAAAAATGTGGTGACGGGCATGGAGGCGGCGGCGCAGACGGAGCCGAGAGAGACGTATTTCGTCAGCAGCCACAGGGCGGCGAACAGACCCCACGCGATCAGACCTACGCGCCAATCCAGCAGCCACACCAGCGTACCGCCGGACAGGATGCCCTTGCCGCCTTTGAAGCCGAAGAACACCGGGAACATATGACCCAACTCACAGCCAAGGCCACCCAGCAGGACGCCCAGCCTCCAGTCGCCGGCCAGATAGTCGAAGGCTGCACCGCCAATCAGGCAGGCGATCACTGTTTTACCCATGTCGAAGAGGATGACGCCTAGTGCGTATTTGGCACCGTAGGTGCGGTAGAAGTTGGTCAGGCCCGCATTGCCGCTGCCGTGCTGCCGCACATCGTCCTTGATGATGAAGTGGCTGACCATTACCGAGCCGTTGAGACAACCTAAGAAATAGCCCAGCAGCAATATGACCAGTGAGGCCAGCAGTGTAGCGCCGATGAGATGGTTCAACCGTCGTCCTCTCCCTTCTGGCGGATAGTCAGCACGATGGGGGTGCCCTCCAGGCCGAACACGCTGCGGAGCTGGTTTTCCAGATACCGCTGGTAGGAGAAGTGAAAGAGCTTTTTGTCGTTGCAGAAGATGACGAAGTGGGGCGGCTTGACGCCCACCTGCGTCATGTAGTAGATCTTCAGGCGGCGCCCCTTGTCCGTGGGTGGCTGAACGCGGGTCTGGGCGTCTGCCAGCACACTGTTCAGCGTGCCGGTGGTGATTCGCATGGCCGCCTGATCGTTGACGTAGTTGATAAGCTCAAAGAGACGGCCCACCCGCTGGCCGGTCAGGGCGGAGATGAACAGAATGGGGGCATAGGGCATATAGCTCAGATCCCGGCGGATGTCCTCACGCATACGGTCCATGGTCTTGCCGTCCTTTTCGATCAGGTCCCATTTGTTCACCACGATAATGCATGCCTTGCCCGCGTCATGCGCCAGACCGGCGACCTTGGTGTCCTGCTCGGTGACACCCTCCTGAGCGTCGATGAGAATGAGGCAGACGTCGCTGCGCTCAATAGCCATGGTGGCCCGCAGAACGCTGTATTTTTCGATGTTGTCATCTACCTTGGACTTTTTCCGCATACCGGCGGTGTCGATGAAATTATATTTGCCGTACTGGTTCTCAAAGTAGCTGTCGATGGCGTCACGGGTGGTGCCGGCTACATTGCTGACGATAACGCGTTCCTCGCCCAGAATACGGTTCGTCAAGCTGGATTTACCTACATTGGGCTTTCCGATAATGGCCACCTGTACCACGTCGGAGTCGTCCTCCTCATCCGTTTCCGGCGGAAAATACTTGATGCATTCGTCCAGCAGATCGCCGGTGCCGTGGCCGTGAACGGCGGAGACAGCCACGGGGTCGCCCAGACCCAGGTTGTAGAACTCATAGAAATCCGGGTCGACCGCGCCCACAGAGTCCATCTTGTTCACCGCCAGCACGATGGGCTTACGGCTGCGCTGAAGCATACTGGCCACCTCCTGGTCGGAGGCAGTCAGGCCGGTCTTGATATCCGTGACGAAGATAATGACGTCGGCGTTGTCGATGGCGATCTGGGCCTGCTCCCGCATGAAGGACAGAATCTGGCTGTCTGTATTGGGCTCGATGCCGCCGGTGTCCACCAGGCGGAACCTGCGGCCCACCCACTCGCTCTCGCCGTAGATACGGTCACGGGTGACGCCGGGGGTGTCCTCTACGATGGACAGCCGCCGGCCGATGATCTTATTGAACAGCATGGATTTGCCCACGTTGGGGCGTCCCACGATCGCTATCAAAGGTAATGCCATAGTTTATCCCTCTCTTTCCAGCATGGCGTCCAGCAGGTCGCCGCCGTCTATCCCCACGATCTGCACCGGGCAGTTCAGCTCGGCGCTGAGCCGCTCCACGGTGTAGTCGTCCAAAAATACGTTTTCTCCGTGCCGCAGCATGTGTAGCGGCAGCAGCACGCGCCCCAGGTCCGGCACGCGCCGCAGCTGCGCCGACAGGTCCTGACCTGTCAGCAGACCGGCTACGTCGATGGTGTGGCCGAAAAAGTCGTTCTCCACGGCGATGACCTGCCCCCGCAGGGCCGGGAAATACGCCCTGGCCTGCTCCAACAGGTGTGTCATGAACGGCGCTGCCGCCGTGCCGGTGGCGATGGTGAAGGGGGAGGGCGCTTCGCCGTGCTCCTCCATGCGCATGGCGCTGAGGAAGTCCTGCTCCAGCGAGCGCAGCATACCCACGCCGTTTTCCAGCTGGCGATAGCCCTCGTAGTAGTCCTCTTGGGGCAGATCCAGTCCGGCCCGCAGGAACAGTTCGTCAGCACAGAAGAACCTACGGGTGCCGAAGCGGCGCAGATTTTCCAGCCCGAATTCCTCGGCGATGGCAATGATGTCCCGGGCACAGTCCCTGTCCACGGGCCTTAGCTTGGCCAGACCCTGGCGGTACTTGGTGATACCCACCGGCACAAGAGAGCAGCTGGAGAACTGCCACTCGGTCAAGTCCCGCAGGGTGCGGCGCAGTTGGTCACCGTCGTTCCAGCCGGGGCAAACCACGATCTGCCCGTTCATGACGATACCGGCCTTGCAGAAGGCCTGGATATAGTCCAGCGACCGGGCGGCGTTCTTGTTGCCAAGCATGGTGCAGTGCAGCTGTGGGTCGGTGGCGTGGACGGAGACGTTGATGGGGCTGATGTGCAGGTCAATGATCCGCTGTGCCTCCCGCTCCGTCAGGTTGGTGAGGGTGATGTAGTTGCCCAGCAGAAAGCTCAGCCGTGCGTCGTCATCCTTGAAGTACAGCGTGGAGCGCATACCCGGCGGCATCTGGTCCACAAAGCAGAACAGGCAGTGATTGGCACAGGAGCGCATTTCGTCCATCAGATACGTGTCGAAGTTCAGTCCCAGGTCCTGGCCCTCGGCCTTGCGGCAGGTGACGTGCCGCACGTTGCCTGCCGCCGTTTTCAACTCAAGGTGCGACAGGGGATCATAGCCGTAAAAACGATAGTCCAGCACATCCACGATGGGGTGGCCGTTGATGGTCAGAAGCTGTTCGCCCACCTGAACGCCGGCGCGCTCCGCGGGGCTGTGCCGGTCGATGGCGGTGATGATGGTACTCATAATACGTCCTCACTCATGCAAAATGCGGCCTTATCCACAATAGGACATAATACCACATAATAATCAACTCATTATACCGTTTTTTGACGTGAGACGCAAGCACAATATAGTATAGCCGCCCACGAGCATAAAGTAAAACGATGGATTTTGATACTTCCCATGACAAAAAGTGTGGGAGCAGTAAAAAACAAGAGGGAAGCGGCGCTTCCCTCTTGCAAAGGCACAACAGAACTTATTTCGCGGCCACAGACTTGACGACCTTGACCTCGCGGCCGTTGTAGCTGCCGCACTCCGGGCACATTCTGTGGGGGAGATGCAGCGCGCCGCACTTGGCGCACGCCACCAGCGTGGGAGCTGCCAGCTTCCATACGGAAGAACGTCTCTTATTGCGTCTTTGCTTGGATACTTTTCCCTTAGGGACTGCCATGTTGACACCTCCTTGGTCTTAATTGCCTGAGCAGCAATGTAATACAAAAGTAATTCACTCATCCTTCTGCAGCAGCTGCGCTAGCTTCGCCAGACGGGGGTCCACTGCTTTTTTGCATCGGCAGCTCTCCCGGTTCAGGTTCACACCACAGCCGGGGCACAGCCCCCTGCAGTCCTCTGAGCAGAGAAACTTCGTGTCCATATCGAGGATAAAGGCGTCGCGCACCAACTCCTCCACATCTACCTCGTCGTTATCCAGCAGGATGATGTCGTCGCTTTCGTCGGACTCGCGCGCCTCTGCCAATACGCAGTCGTAGCGTGTCGTCTTGTCCGCGTCGTACGCTTCACCGCACCGGTCACAGATACAATGCAGCGTGGTGGTCAACGTCATTCCGCACAGCAGCAGCCCAGCCTTATTCTCCAGCCGGCAGTCCACAACAACCGGACGGGAAACGGGACAAGAACCACCGAATTCCAAGTCGGACAGATCCATTTCAAAACGGATGTCCTGTCGGGCATCGGGGGTATGCAGCAGCTTGTTGACGTTCAAACGCATAGTACACCTCACAATGGCACGTGTAGTATTATAGCCGACACAAAATGCCTTGTCAAACATTTTCTTACAAATATTTTGACTTTTTTCAAAAACACGGTACAATAAACAGAGAAACACAGGGGAGGACGCCGTTATGCGGGAGCTGACCATCGGAAAAAATGACGCCGGACAACGGCTGGATAGATTTCTGTCCAAGGCGCTGCCCCTGCTGCCGCCTGCTCTGGCGCAGAAGTACATCCGCATCAAGCGGGTGAAGGTAAACGGCGGACGTGCCCAGCGGGACCAGCGGCTCTGTGCGGGCGATGTGCTGCAATTATACATCAACGACGAGTTTTTCGACAAGCCCTCAGAGGAAAATCTGTTTCTGACGCTGTTCAAGCCGCACCTGACGGTGGTGTACGAGGATGAGCACCTGCTGCTGGCGGACAAGCCGCAGGGAATGGTGGTCCACGCCGACGAGACGGAAAAGGTGAATACCCTCATCAACCACATCCAGGCATATCTGTACCAGAAACGGGAGTGGAACCCCAAGTGGGAAAATGCCTTTACGCCGGCGCTATGCAACCGCATCGACCGCAATACCGGCGGCATCGTCATTGCCGCTAAGGATGCCGAGACGCTGCGGGTCATCAACGAGAAGATACGGGACCGGGAACTGGACAAGCGCTACCTCTGCATTACCGCGGGCCGGCCGAAAAAGCCGGAAGGCCGGGTGGAGTGCTTTTTGCTGAAAGATGAGAAGAAAAAGCAGGTGTCCGTGTACCATAAGCCGATCCCCGGCGGAAAGACCGCCATTACCGATTACAAGGTGCTGGAGACGCGGGGAGAGCTGAGCTTGGTGGAGATCGGGCTGGAGACGGGCCGGACCCACCAGATCCGCGCCACGATGGCGGACCTGGGCTGCCCGCTGCTGGGGGACGGCAAATACGGTCGTGGGGACGTAAACCGCCGCTACGGCGAGACGCGGCAGGCCCTGTATGCCTACAAGCTGACCTTTGACCTGCCCACGGACGCGGGGCACCTGAACTATCTGCGCGGGCAGAGCTTTACAGTGGAAAATGTGCCCTTCCGGGACAAATATTTCGGCTGAGTGCCGTGCAGCGGATGGCTTTTGCCATCCGCTGTATTTTTTTCGGGGAAAAACGGGAAAATCCATTGACTTTCCCGACGCTTTTATATATAGTGTACTCGCCATCTTTCGACAGAAACGAGCGTGTGAACAGACGCGCTGCCGCCGCGCCGGAGGGGGGCTATTTTACTGATGAATGGAGGAGGATAAATGTCCAAAGAGTTGATTCGCCTGCGGGATCTCTGCATGGCGTTTGACGACGAGCTGGTTCTCGATCACATCAATCTTTACATCAACGATTCCGAATTCCTCACGCTGCTTGGCCCCAGTGGGTGCGGCAAGACCACCACACTGCGGATCATCGGCGGTTTCACTACGCCCACCAGCGGCGATGTGACCTTCGACGGCGAGAGGATCAACGATGTCCCGCCCCATAAGCGGCAGATCAACACGGTGTTCCAGAAATATGCGCTGTTTCCGCATCTGGACGTGTTTGAAAACATAGCCTTCGGCCTGCGTATCGCAAAAGTGCCGGAGGACGAGATACGACAGCGTGTCGGTGAAATGCTGGAGGTCGTCAGCCTGAAGGGCTTTGACCGCCGGCGTGTCGACCAACTCTCCGGAGGTCAGCAGCAGCGTGTGGCGATTGCCCGTGCCCTGGTGAACCGGCCGAAGGTGCTGCTGCTGGACGAGCCGCTGGGCGCGCTGGATCTGCGTCTGCGTAAGGATATGCAGAACGAACTGAAACGTATCCAGCAGCAGATGGGCATCACGTTTATATATGTCACCCACGATCAGGAGGAAGCCCTGACCATGTCCGACACCGTGGTGGTCATGGACAAGGGCCGCATCCAGCAGATCGGCACACCGGAGGATATCTACAACGAGCCGAAGAATGCCTTTGTGGCGGACTTCATCGGCGAGAGCAATATCCTCAACGGCACGATGGTCCGCGACAGGGTCGTGAAAATGTACGGAAAGGAATTCCCCTGCGTGGACGGCGGCTTCGCCGAAAACGAACCGGTGGACGTGGTCATTCGCCCGGAGGATA
>ERZ824600.2020-NODE-2020-length-22802-cov-14.832286_pt1 | contig 22802 bp, 23 predicted proteins | sample MGYA00519933_ERZ824600 | MGnify/ENA primary metagenome ERZ824600 (study PRJEB31778, sample SAMEA3449178) | human gut metagenome | biome: human gut; feature: human-associated habitat; material: faeces | place: United Kingdom | collected 2010/2012 ... | reverse complement strand
GCAGGTACTAAATATTGATTTCTCACTAGTATTTCCTCCTTTTATATTATTTACCTTCTTGTTGTTTTTGAATTTGCTTAGATATTTCTGCAGATAAAGCACCAGAATGATTCTTAGCATTTTCACTATCAGAAAAGTACTTAACCCCAGTAGTTCCCGCTTTCATATCACTCATTAATTTATCTACAGCAGCATTATAATCTGCTAAAGATAAGTTATTATTATTGTACATAATATCATTCCAACTATTATCCCAAGTTAATCCTGAAATTTCACTCATATCTTGAACAAAATCATAATTTGCATTTTGTTGTTTAAATACTTTGGCTTCATTAACTACAGCTTGGAACCTTGAATCAATTATAGTTCCATCAGCTGCCTTTTTATTAAGTTTTTCATTTACTGCTCTAACAGTAGCAAGTTTTTTTAATGAATCCAAACGTTTTAAATTAGCTTCTTTTTCTTGTAATGCACGCGCCATTTCAGCTGAAGATATTTTTCTAACAAAATTAGATTTATCAACTTGACTAGTTGCAATTGCCTTTTTCTGTTCGGCAGTCATACCATTGTATTTTGAATCCTTCATTATTTGTGAATACTTATCCTTTAATGCAGTCATATAATTTTTTTTATCAAATACAGTATCTGATATTTCTCTTTTTCTTTCAGCTTCATATAAACCCGCAAAGTTGGCAACTGCTTCATTATCTTCAACATAACTTGCCATTGTCTTATAGAATCCTTGCATCTTATCGGCAGTTTCTTTTTCTTTCTTAAGACTAGCTAGAGAATCAACTCCGAAATATGAACCTGCACTTCTTACAGCATCCATGATATGACCTTTTTGTACTCCACCAAATCCTGGATGTGCTTTTTGATATGCCTCTCTTTTATTTCTATTTTCAACAGCAGCATCAGCAGCTTTATTAAGAGCATTTTTCATATCTTTACCACTACCAGCATCTTTAGCATACCATAGTCCTTTAGTAAGACCAGAGGCTCCGCCAGCAAGTGTACTTCCAATGCCCTTAACTGCTGCACTAAATTTTTTGTCTTTTGGTACTTTTTTAAAGTTTTGACCAGCATTAACAGCATTTCTAACAAGACCTGTTGTACCTGCTCCTATAGCAGCACCCGCAGCAAATGCTCCACTTGATTTAAGTTTATCCTTAATACCAAGTTTCATATCACCATCACCGAATCCAAATAAATCAGATAAAAGTTTAGGCGCTTGTCTCATAAACATAACAATTCCTAAAATTAAGAAACATTTAGCAATTAAATTTAAAAACCAACTTCCAGTATTTTCTAAACCTAAATTAATTCTATCACTACAAATTACTGAAATTAAATATACACCAAAATTCATAACAATAATTCTAGTAAAAACACTTATAAAAGTTTTAGTTGTATTAGAAAACCATTTTTTAAATACATCTTCCATTTTTGGAATAACATTACAGAAAATTGCGATTGGTGCGATAATTTCAAAAAAGGCAAGTTTGCAAACACGAAGTGCCATATCAAAGCAAAATGACACCATTGCATAAACTAAGAATCCACCTACTATTAAAGCAATTAACCATTGAAAATCTATTTCTCCTTCATGTATATTTAATGCAAATGCTTGATAAAACCCAAAATTTCCCGTTGACAATGCAAAATCATCTACATCCTTTAAAGTACATTCATCTTTTTTACATCCATAAGTTTCGTCATTTAATGTAATACTATATTCAGAATGGTTGGTGACTTTACTTCGGGCTGTATTTGGATCAGCATCATTATTAACATTTGGAGTAAAAAATGGTATAAAAGAATTAACAGACATACTAATGCCAGCGTTTTCTATTGTTTCAGCTCCAGTATTACTTGAACCTGTAAATATACCATTTAATACATTAGATTCAAGTATTGCTTCTTGAAGACCAAACATAAAAGAAAAAATTGATGGAATTAAGGCTAGTAAAACGATTGCCATTACTAATTTCTGAAGAATCTTTTTTCCATCAACTCCACTTTTTGAATTATCAGGATCAACAATTTTAACTAAAATTCCATATGCTAAAGCAAAAAGCATTACTATGCTAAGTATTTCATACATATTTTTAGTTATTATATTAAAATCCTCATTATCAAAAATTTGCGCTTTTGCTAACACTAAAAAAATTCTGTAAGCATAATTTACAAGTTTAAATATACCAGCAACAAGGCTTATAATTATTTTCCAAAAAACTTCAGCAACATCATCTATAATAGTTAATATCATAATTACTCCTATTCTAATACTATAAATATAGTATATTATATTTTTTTCTTTTTTACAATCTTTTAAGGATTAATAGTTGTAGTACTATTATCATTTTTCTTACCATTATTTTTTGTAGAATTATTTTTATTTGAATTATTTGATGATACTCCAGGACATCTACTATAATCCAAAATACATTCACTACATTTTGCAAATTCACTTCGTACATCTTCAGAACCATCTATCAAATCAATAAAAGCAAGTAATATTGTTGGAAGTAAAAACACAAATAAACCAACAAATAATTTAATTACTAAAGAAGTAATTTCTTTAGAAAAATCTCTTTCATCAGAAACAACTGCTTTTGCAAGTGATATAACTCCAGTAACAATTAATATAATTGGAACAAGTATTTTTGCTATATTAAATAAAATTGCTATAAATTTTAATACTTTAACTACATTTTCATTTGTGCAAGAAAAGGCCTCTAAACCATCTTTAGCAAATATATAAGTTTTTAATAACATACAAATCACCATTTAAATTATATAATAAAGTTAATACTTTTACAATAAAATGAAGTTTATTTCTTTATTATTCTATATTTTTTTGATAAAATAGATTTATAAAAGGTTGGTGTATTATGAAAAAATTAATTAATTATATTTGTTTAGTTATAACGTTAACATTCTTTTTTATTACAAATGTTTATGCTTATGGGTGTAAAAGTAGCCCAATAGATTTAGAAACAGGAGCCTCAAGTGGAGTTTCTTCAAGAACATTTACATTAACTGATGAACAAAATCGTACATGTAAAGTGAAATTAAAAGTAGCTAAAGGAGGACAGCGAATAAGATATTATATTGAAGTTGATGATATAGATCAAACAAATAGAAAAACATATACTTGTAAAAACGCAAATGTTAAATTTAACTTAGATGGTGATATTTCAAAAGGTTTTAATCTAGAAAACATTCAATGTTCTTATTCTTCAAGTAGTAAAACATTTAGTATTTCTGGTATTTCCGGAAGTAGTTCATATGGTTCAGCTAAAAGTTGTACAGGAGATGACTATTTATTTCCAAAAGACGGTAAAACATGTAAAGTTGTTGTTAGTATAAATGAATATAAAAAAGTAACATTAAAGTATGGAGATAAGGATAATTGGAGTAGTTCAAAGTCTGAATCAAATCCTGGAATTACTGAATTTGATTGCGTTATAGATGGAACCACCATTCACGTAAAATCAGATGTAAAAATTGAAGATGGCATTGAAAAGTGTCCTAAATTAACCGCCGATGTTAATTCAGAACTTGATAATTCTGATGGGGATCACACTGAAAGAAATGACACTACAAATACGATTAATGCTGAAAAAGAAAAAAATTATGACCATGGACTTGGAGATCTTATCAGTAAATGGTTTGGTAAAAATAATAATGGCAATATGAATGCTGGTGAAATAGATTGTAACCAAGTAATTCAAGGTAAATTAGGTGATTATCTAACTAAAATATTTAGTATAATGAAATATTTAGGAATTGTATTATGTGTTGGAATGACAATATATGAATTTGTTAAAGCATTATTAGATAGTGATAAAGAAGTTATGAATAAACTTGTTAAAAAGGCATTTACAAGATTAATCTTAGTCGCAGCACTATTCTTCTTACCTCTATTTGTTAATCTATTAGTAAGTATATTCGTAGACAATGCATGCCCAATTAATTTTTAAAAAAACCACGATTTATTTCGTGGTTTTTATTTTGTCTTATTACTTTTCTTTTTGTTAGGTACTAATTTAACTTTAACACCTTTATATCTAGCAAATTCATATTTTACGCCTTCAGGTAAATTTTTCTTTAACTTTTTCATCAATCTCACTCCTTGCAAGCAAGATTATAGCATAAAATGTGTCTTTGTTACAAGTATTTATTTTCTATTATTAAAATTATTTGCACTTATAGCCTTAAAAATATCCCTTTTTTCCTTATTAATTTGATTATTTTGAGATATTTCATTAACTTTTTTACGATTAATTTCAAAATTAATTTCATTTATTTGTGATTTAACTTTTTGTATTTGACCAATATCTCCATTATTTGAATATAATGAATTAAGTTGTCCTTGCATTTTATATTTCTTTTCTTTTAAATAATCTATTCTATCCATTTTATTTAAACCTCACTCCTAAACTACCCACTATAAACTGACTTTGTGATGGATCTATTACAGCACCATATATTGAATAATTATCAAATACTATTTCACTAATATCATTATTTGAAAAGTCTATATTATATAGTTTCGTTTGTAAAAATTCTGCTTTATTAAAATTATTATTATCAAGTTCTATATTTTTAAACTTAGTTTCTGTAAAATAACTTTCTGACATATTTGAATTAGTTATTTTTATTTTATTCATACTAGTTCCAGAAAAATTAACATATTTTAATGTGGAATTATCTATTAAAATATCCTTTAATGATGCATTAATAAATGAACTTCCTAATAATTTGCAACTATTAAACTCACATCTTTCAATTAATTTTTCATCAAAATTTTTATTTGATAAATCACAAGATTCAAAAATGCAGTCTAAAAAATTTACATTAATTAATTCAATAAGTGAAAAATCTATGTTCTTAAATATACAACTATCAAAATCAATATCTTCGATTATAACTTTATTTTCTGGATTTTTTGTAAACAAAGCATTTTTATAAATATTATTTTCAAAAATATAATCTTTAGTAAATTTAATTTTAGGTTTTATTATATTCATTAAATCAGTTCCTCAATAACATTTTAACATATTTATATATATAAAAAAAGCATAACTAAATATGCTTCTTTATACTATTTTTGTTTTGCATCAATAGTAATAGTCTTACTACAATATTTTGTAGCATTATCTAATTCATAACCACTTGGGCAAGTAAAAATCTTATTAATTTTTATGTCACACATACCACTAGAATTTAATGGTTCACCTTTAGAACATCCTAATACTGCTGGCGTTTTTGCAGCATAACATCCATGATCATAGTAAAGTCTTCCTGAAGAAACATCACAAGAATCTTTATCTGTCGTATACACTAGTTTATGATAACACATGTTATTATCCTCATCTAATATTGCATCACTACCTTTATAACTACCATAATCTTCACAATAATAATAAGGATCTACTTCATCGTAACAATACTCACTATTCCATGCTCCACCTTTATAACCCATAGGACATTTACCATTTGCTTTTACAGTATCAACTTTAATACATTTTTTATCAGATAAAGTAAAATCACTATCACAATAATAAGTTACAGGTTGAGTTTTAGTATCGGTAACATTATTTGATTTCTTATCTTCCTCTTTAATTTTTTCCCAATTTGCATATAATGTGGTACTTTCCGCTAATAAAGCACCATTATAAATTGGTTTACCATTTTTATCAGTCCATCCTTTGAATGTATAACCATTTAAAGTTGGACTTTTAGGTAAAGTAAGTTTTTCTTCTTTATTAAGGGTAATTGATTGTACTTTACTTCCACCCTTTGAATCAAAAGAAATAGTTATTTTTTTAGTATCCTCATTTTCTAAGGTAATATCATATATTGCTTTTAATTTTATATTTTTATTAATTTTTGTTTTAAAATCAAAAGGCTCTTTTGCTAAAATTTCTTCATTTTCTTTCTTTTCAACTACCTCATACCAAGTTGCATTTAAACCATCTGTATTTTCGATATCTTTTTTGTTTATGGCCTTATTATACTTGATTTGAACAATTTTAGTTTTTGTTCCATCATTATAATCTAAAGTGATATCAAACTTTCGATTGAAAAACCATAATAAGAAAATTATAATTACAAGTAATATAGCACCACTTATTACTCCGATTAACAATTTCCTTTTTTTGTCATTTTTAGACATACGCACTCCTCCTTACGTACATTATACTATAACATTTCAATTTTTAAAACTAAAAAACATCATTTACTTATCATAAAAATTTTATTAAAATATAATTGGGTGAATAAATTATGATTAAAAATATAAATAATAATAAAATAATTATGATAACTCATATTGCAGATATTGATGGTATGGGTTCATTAATACTTGCTAAAAAACATTATAGTAATATTGATTATATATTATGTGAAATAAATGAATTAATAGAGGTTTTTAGTTCAATAGATTATTCTAAATATGAAATAATATATGTATGTGATCTTGCACTATCTAATACAATATTAAATTATTTAAACAAGCATCCAGAAATTACTAATAAGATAAAGCATTTCGATCATCACGAAATAATAGAAAATTCTCCATATTATGTAAATAGTATAATTTATTTAAATGGTAAAACTACTTGCGGTACCCAGTTATTTTATAATTATTTACTAACTTTAGATACTAAATTTAATAATAAGTTTTATAAAACTTTTGTAGAGGCTATTAGAGAACAAGACAATTTTGATTTTGGTGATGAAGAGTATAATGCTAAATTACTTGCATTTACGCACGCTTTAATTGGCCCTGAAGAATATATAAACTTAATATGTAATTTAAATGATAATGATGATTTTAAACTGCCTAAAATATATGAAGACTTATATAAATCAGATTTAAAAAAACAAAAAGAATATATTGAATTTATAAATAAAAATTTATGTATTACTGATTATAATGGTTATAAAGTTGGTGTAACAATTTGTGAGCAATATAGATCTATAGTGGGAAACAGCATTTGTAAATTAAGACCAGAAATAGATTTTATAATAATAATTAATTTTAATCGTAATAGAGTTTCCTTAAGAAGTGTTAAAGAAAGTATAGATTTAAATAAAATTGGTAAAACATTTCATCCAGATGGTGGAGGTCATAAATTATCTGCTGGGTTTTTAATAGATTCTAAATCAATATTAAAATTAAAACCATATATAGATTTATATATAAATAATTTAACTTTAAAAAAATAAATTATTTTAAAAGGAGGTATAATGAAAAAATATAAAATAATTATTATTATACTATGTTTTATAATAGTTTTAATATGTATTGATTTTATTGCCCTCTCATTTAATGATAGTCCCATAATTAAAGTTAGAAAATACTATAATGGTGGATATACCATTTATGTAGATAAAGGATTATTTACAAACACTTATAAATGCTATAATGGTAAAACTAAAACTGTTGTGAAAAAAGTTAAATATACATGTCCTAAAAAAGAAAGTAAAGAGGAAATTAAAGAAACTATAATAGTAACATTTGATACTAAAGGTGGAAGTAAAATTGATAATATTATTATAAACAAAAATAGTAAATTAACTCTTCCAGAAGAACCAACACTTGAGGGATACACTTTTAAGGGTTGGGTTGATAAAAATAATACCCCTTTTTATAATAATTCAACAATAAAAGAAAACACTACACTTTATGCTACTTGGGAAAAAATTAATGATGAAATAATTGATACTGAAAATAATAATAACTCTAGTATTAATAATAATAATAACAATATAAATGATAAAATCAATACTAATAAACCTAGTAATAACGGTAAAATAAACACTAATAATAATGAAACAATAATTGTACCCGAAGAAAATAAACCTGTTATAGAAAAAACTTTGGCTGAAAAAAATGATGACTTAAGAAATCAAATACAAAATAAATATTCTATTAAAATAGCATATAAAGATGAACTAGGAAATTATACTATTAATGGATATGGCTCAGAAAAATTAAATGATGATAATATTATAAATGAGTATCTTAATGAAATAGATAAAGCAATTAAAAAATATCCAAATAATTTTTTTAAAGAAATGAAAGATTATGGAATGCCATTAACTATTTATTTAGTAAAAAGCATAAGTGGTAATGTATCTGGTCTTACTGATGCAAAAGATAGTAGTAACATTAAAATTATGATAGAACCCGCACTTTTATTTGAAAATACTTTACATCATGAAATAATGCATTATATAGATATTTATATAAAGATTAAAGGTTATCCAATTGATATAAATAATACAATGAAAGAGGTTAATCCAATAGATTTTACGTATGGAGATAAAAGTAATAATTATGTTTATTATTATAGTAATTTAAATAATGCTTATTTTATATCTGCATATAGCAAAACAAATTATTTAGAGGATAGAGCTGTAATTTTTTCTGACTTAATGTCTAGAAGTATTACAAAAGATTATTATAATGATGGTACACCTATAAATAAAAAGGCTAAGCTGATTAGTTCACAAATTAAAGAATATTTTAATATATTATCAAGTGAAGAAAGATATTACTGGGATAGATTCTTATAACCAATTTTTATATATAAAAAAAGATTTAACTAGCATTTATAGTTAAATCTATTTTTTTAATTGGCAGGGGCGGAGAGAATCGAACTCCCATCTAAAGTTTTGGAGACTCCTATGCTACCATTATACCACGCCCCTACGGCAAAAACATTATATCATAGTTAAACGCCGTAATCAAGAAAAAAATTGTGCATATAATTAAAGTGTACACCTACTAGACAAAATTTTGTAGGTTTGATATAATATTTATGTGGTGCATTATGCTAGTCACAATCACTATTTGAAGATGGGGCTAAAAATCCATTAATTGATACAATTGCACTTTATATATTTGCTGCTTCTGCCCAAGTTGGGGTGAATATGTAATTTAAAATTATAGGGAAATCATAACGGCATATGACTAACCCCCTGTAGTTAAGCAAAAAAAGAAGAGTTATTCATGTCGTGCGTGGTTATTAGGGATTTAACGAATAATAATGTTGATGAAATCTTAACTGCAAAAGCGAATAAGAATAGTTTAGATGTGTCAGGGAAAACCTCTAGCGTGTTATTTATTATAAAGATTGAAGTGCGGACTATGTGGCAATCGAGTCATTAGTTAGGCAACTACTAATTATTTTCTTTAAAGAGAAATCGCCTAAGGGTAACCAAGGGAGAGAAAATAGAGAAATTCAACTCGACCAAAGCCGTAAGATTAATTTATAATAAACCATAACATTTTTAATAACTTTATAGGAGGGTTATATGAAAAAAAATAACTGGGTATATAAAGTTTTTTTATGGACTTTTATATTATCCACCATCTTCAGTTTCTCAACAAATTATTTATCAAGTCATGCTAGCATAGTGGTAATGATACTTATAATATTACTCGTTATAGCAATTGGTATAATCTTTGATATGATTGGAGCAAGCAGTCTTACAAGTAAAGAATCAACATTTCACTCAATGAATGCTAAAAAAATTAAAGGTGCTAAAGAAACAATTAAACTTATTAAAAACAATGTTAAAATATCTAGTATATGTAATGATATTGTTGGAGATATATGCGGAATTGTTTCTGGAGGACTTGGTGCTGTACTTGCTATATCAATAGCAAACATAACTAAAGTTAATATATCTTTAATAAGTGTAATAACTGCAGCTTTAATTTCTTCGCTTACTATTGGAGGAAAAGCAATATTTAAAACAGTTGCTATTAAAAATAGTGATAAAATAATTTTTAGTGTTGGAAAATTGTTAAGTTTTTTTAAGAAATAACAATTTTCTTTTTTTATGCATATATTATAGCGGTGATATAATGATTGTTTCATATAATTCAAAAGAACTTGATTTACTTGCAAGAATAATGCGTGCGGAAGCCCTAAATGAAGGAGAACTGGGAATGTTAATGGTTGGAAATGTTGTAGTAAATAGAGTGTTAGCAAATTGTTTAACTTTTAAAAATATTAATAGTGTTTATAATGCAATTTATCAAAAAAATCAATTTGTGGGAACTACAAGTTCTTTATTCGAAGCAGCTGCGACTACAATGGAAAAAAATTTAGCAAAAAGAATTTTAGATGGAGAATATTATTACCCCGCAACAAATGCATTATGGTTTTATGCTCCGAAAAAAGGTGATTCTTGTAAAAATACTTGGTATACTCAAAACTTATCTGGAAGATATAAAAACCATTGTTTCTATAAACCAGATCCAGGAGTATGTAAAGAAATACATTAAAAAAAAGGCTAGTTTAACTAACCTTTAATTCATTATTAATATAATCAACATTAACTATCGTATTAGGTTTGATTTCATTGTTTATAAGTTTTTTAGCAATTAACGTTTCTAGTTTATTATTAACAAGTCTTTTAAGTGGTCTTGCTCCATAATATTCATCATAACCATTATCAATAAAATAATTTTTGGCATTATCAGTAAGATTAATTTTTACATTAATATCAATTAATCTTTTTTCAATTTCTTCGATAATTTTATCAAGGATTTCTTTTAAATCGGTTTTTGATAATTTATTGAAAATTATTACTTCATCAAGTCTATTTAAAAATTCCGGTTTAAAATATTTTGGAAGTTCAGAGGTAACTTTATCCTCTTCACCATTAATAATATACTCACTTCCAACATTTGATGTCATTATAATAATAGTATTTTTAAAATCTACAGTACGACCATTAGAATCAGTAAGTCTTCCTTCATCAAGAATTTGTAATAATAAGTTAAGTACATCTGGATGAGCTTTTTCTATTTCATCAAAAAGTACAATTGAATATGGATTTCTTCTTACTTTTTCTGTAAGTTGTCCTCCTTCTTCATAACCAACATAACCTGGTGCTGCACCAATAAGTCTAGATACTGAATATTTTTCCATATACTCACTCATATCTATTCTTACCATGTGATGTTCATCATCAAATAGTTCATAAGCAAGACTTCTTGCAACCTCTGTTTTACCTACTCCTGTTGGTCCTAAAAACATAAATGAACCAATTGGTCTGTTAGGATCTTTGATACCACTTCTTGAACGAATAATTGCATCGGATACAAGTTTTAAAGCCTTATCTTGTCCTTTAACTCTTTTTCTTAAATTATCCTCAAGATTAAGAATCTTTTCTTTTTCACTACTCATAAGTTTAGATATTGGAATATTTGTCCACTTACTTATAACATTTGCTATATCTTCATTTGTAACAGTATCTGAAAGTATTCCTTCATCACCTTTTTTAGAAAGTTCATCAAGCTTATTTCTAAGTTCTGGAAGTATTCCGTTTTTTATCCTTGCGGCAGTTTCTAAATCATAATTATTCTCTGCTTGTTCTAGTTCAAATGTATATTTAGATATATCAGATTTAACTTTTTTGATATCCTCATTAATAGATTTTTCTTCTTTCCATTTAGTACTTAACTCTTGTTCTTTACCTTTTAAATCATAAAGCTCTTCATCAATCTTTTCAAGTCTTTTTACAGAAAGTTCATCTTTTTCTTTTTTTAATGCTTCTTTCTCAACTTGTAATGTTAATATTTTTCTAGTTATTTCATCAAGAGCTGTTGGAACACTATCCATTTGAACTCTTATTGTAGCACATGCTTCATCAACAAGGTCTATCGCTTTATCAGGTAAAAATCTATCTGTAATATACCTATTTGATAAAGTTGCCGCACTAACTAAAGCTCTATCTTGAATTGTAACTCCGTGATATATTTCAAATCTTTCTTTTAAACCACGAAGAATTGTTATTGTATCCTCGACTGTTGGTTCGCAAACTGTTACTTTTTGAAATCTTCTTTCAAGTGCACCATCTTTTTCAATATACATACGATATTCGTTTAAGGTAGTAGCACCAATAACATGTATCTCTCCACGTGCAAGCATTGGTTTTAGAATATTTCCTGTATCCATTGCACCTTCAGTTGCACCTGTTCCAACAATTAAATGAATTTCATCAATAAACATTATTAAATTGCCTTCACTTTTCTTAACTTCGTCTAAAACCTTTTTAAGTCTTTCCTCAAATTCACCACGATATTTTGCACCAGCAATAAGTGAGGCCATATTAAGTTCCCAAATTGTTTTATTTTTAAGACTTTCAGGAACATCACCTTTAACAATTCTTTGAGCAAGTCCTTCGACTATTGCAGTCTTACCTACACCAGGTTCACCAATTAAGACTGGATTATTTTTAGTTTTTCTAGAAAGTATTCTAGTTATACTTCTTATTTCTTCATCACGGCCTATAATTGGATCAATTTTACGATTTTTTACATCGTCATTTATATTACGTCCATATTTTTCAAGAACGTTTTCATTTTCTTCATTATTTTGATTAAACATAATTCATTCCTCCTTTTTACGTATATTATTATACTAAAAATATTAGCACTTGTCAATGCGTAGTGCTAATAATATTATATAAAAAATATAAAAAAATATGAATTTATTTAAACTCATATTTTTAACTTTTGACCTATTTGTAAAACATTTGTAGAAAGATTATTATTCCTTTTAATACTATCAACTGTAGTATCATATTTTCTTGCTATAGACCACAGTGAATCACCTTTTTGAACTATATATATTTTATTTTTCGAAGGAACAATTAACTTTTGACCAATACTTAGATTATTATTTTTTAAATTATTTAATGCTTTTAAATTATCTACAGTAGTTCCATACATATTAGCAATTTTATATAAAGTATCACCCTTTTTAACTATATAAATATTTTGATTATCATCACTCTCTTTTATTTTTAGTCTTTGGCCAATTGATAATAAATTTGATTTTAAGTTATTAATTGATTTAAGTTCATCAACTGTCATGTTATATTTTTTAGCTATACTCCATAAAGAATCGCCTTTCTTAACTACATAATAATCACTTTCTTCATTTAATGAATAAGGAACACCAATATAATTTGCAAGAGCCTTAACAACTGCTTCAGCTAAATCCTCCCAATTATTTTTTATAAGATTTACATCATCACCAGTACTATCTAAAAATCCATACTCTACAATTAAAGTTTCATTATTTGGGGTATCTCTAAGTAAATAGTAATAATCTTTTGATGGATTACTTGGAAGTCTTCTTTGGTAATATTTTCTAACATTTTGGCCTGAGGATTCTAGTTCTTTTGCAATTAATTTAGATAACGCATCACTATTACGAAGTGCATATATTATTTCGGCTCCATCGCCACCTCGTGACGGCTCTAGTGGTTATTTTATTTTTGCAATTTTCTTTAATTTTCTAAAACCCTCACACCCAATAACTTCTATTGAACTAATATTCTTTATTGCCTTATTAAATGTTTCAGACACTTGTAATGGCACATAAGAAATATAAGGTGAAGAATTAACAATTGTTTTTAATAAATCTCTTTTCATATTATATATTTTCCAAAATTGATTAGCATCAAAATTTGGATTTGCTTTCATTAAATCGTCAAGTACTTTAAGCATTAATTCTTTTTGTTTTTCTTCCACTTCATTTTTTGTTTCTTTTTCAATTATAGATTGTTTATAATCTTTAATTCCAGTTGATGATAATGAAAAATTTAAAGTATCCATAATAAATGAGTTGCAATTTGTATCTAGCATTCCTTGAATATTAAAATATTGTTGACATTGTAATTGTTTTACAAATACAAGTTGTTCTCTCACACTTAAAACTGATTCATAAAAATTGTTAATTGTTTTAAAACTATTCGAATCCATTTTTTTAATAAATAAATGTTTATATTTTTCCCATTGATTTTCTGTAATGATATCTAAAGTTTCATAAAATGCTTTTTCATTTATAGTATTGTCAATAGATATATTGTTTATTTGCAACATTTTTTCTTTTAATTCTTCAATTTGTGTAACTATTAATGCTGCAGCATCTCTTCTTTTTGCCTTACATTGAAAATAATATATTAAAAATGCAGTAAAACCTCCTAAAACCAAAAGTATATTAATAATATTGTTAAATATATCTTGCATAATAAGCCTCCTTAATTTGTTTAATGCTTATTATATCATATTTTTGATTTTTTACCACATCTACCATAAAGATTCCTAATTAGATTTTTATCAACATATTTAAAAGTATAATCTTCTAGTATTTTATATTTAAATTTAATTGTTATATTTCTATCTTCATCTGCTTCTATTCTATCTATTATGGCAAATAACAAGTCTCTATTTGGTTTTTCTATATTTAATAATTCTTTTATCTTTTTAGTATAATTTGGTATTTTATTAGCACTATTTTTTCTTTTTAAAATTTCTAGTTCTATTTCTTCTAATTTATCTTTAAGATTTCTCATTTTTTGTTCATAAGGAGATACTATCATTTTGTATGATTCTAAAGAAATATTACCATCAATTCTATCTTGATAAACCGTTTGAATATTAAAAGATAATTTTAAGATATCTTTTTCTATATCTTTTTTTATTTCATCAAGGGATTTAGTACCTGAATTAGTTCTACTAATTATTTCTTCATTTAATTTTTTAATACTTAATCCTCTAAATAAATCAGATAATAGTTTATTTAATTCTTCTAATACCTCTTCTTCGAAATAATCATACGGAAAGAAATGAGCTTTGCATCTTCCTCTAATTGGATCTCTGGCATATCTATTACAATTAATAGTCCAATAATCATGATTTTTTCTATAAGTTACTCCTAATCTATTTCCACATTCTTTGCAATAGATTAATCCTTCGAGTAATCTAATTGGTCTTTCTGTTTTTTTAGTAACAGTTCTATTATGATTATCCCTTTTTTTATTTATTATTCTAAATGTCTCTTTATCTACTAATGGTTCATGTGTATTTTCTACTATTACCCATAAACTTTGATCTAGTGTTACTTTCTTTTTGGATTTATAACTTATGTTAGTTTGAGTATGTTGTACCATATCACCAGTGTACATTCTATTTTCTAATATCTTTTTAACTGAATGTATTGTCCATACATTTTTTTCTTTTACTCTTGAAGATATTGGTAGATTTTTATAAGCACTTGGCGTTGGTGCTCCTAATATAGTAAGACGAGTTGCTATTTCAGATATTCCTATATCATTTTCTCTCCATTCAAACATTTGCTTAACATAAGGGGCTGTATTAGGGTCTATAATTAGATGTCCTTTATCTTCTGGGTCTCTCATATAACCATAACATGGCTTACTGCCTATAAATTTACCATCTTTTCTTTTAGAATCTAATACATTTCTTATCTTCAATGAGTTTTGCTTACTATAATAGTCATTACAAGCAATAATAAATGTTGATGAATCATTACTTGCTTGATTTTTCATACTATCGTAATTTTCAACAATTGATATAAATCTTACTTTGTTTACAGGAAAATAAGTTTCAATATAATATCCAGTCATTACATGATCTCGACCTAATCTAGATAAATCTTTTACTACTACAAGATTAATCTTTTTATTTTTTATATCTTCAATCATTCTAATAAATCCTGGTCTATCAAAGTTAGTTCCTGAATAACCATCATCTATATACTCACCTATTAAATTAAATCCATTTTTTAAACAATAGTCTCTTAATATTTCTTTTTGATTAGTAACACTTTCACTATCTGACTCATATTTTTTATCTTTATCTTCTTGAGAAAGTCTAATATAAATACCTGCATTATAATTCATATTTGTTAAGTAACTATAATTCATCTTCTACCTCCTCATTTTATAGCACTTAACTTTCTTCGAGACAAGTGCATCTTACCATGATAAATAAAAATAAGCAAATCATTGGAATTATTTTTCTTCCATAATTTGCTTTAATAAATAATTTAATATTAATTCTTTAAAAATTTCCTTTTTATCTTCTTTCATACTTAAATTTATGTCTACCATAAAAGGATTATTCACTAGAATCACCATCCTTAAATAGTTTAAGTAATTCTTCTAGTTCAGCTAATTCTTCTTCTGTTAATGGAACTGATTCACATATTTTACCATTTCAAGTTTCTACTCCATCATAATCAACACCAATAACTGGACCATCAGCACTAATAAAATCATAATTTTGTATTTTGGTTACTGTTACATAATTGTGTATTGTTTTATTCTTATCAAAATAAGAATTTAAATATCCTTTTAAATATACATTTTTACCCAATAAAAAAAGATTTTTATTATTTTTATAAAGATCCTTATAAACTCTTAAACTAGCATAAACTATATTACTATTTTCATCAGGTGAATACTTCTTACAAGTTAGTCCTAATGTAATATATCTATTATTAATTATAATATTATTTACCTCACCAGATAATAATATTTCAATATAAATCATAAACAAAACCTCCTGTTTAATTATATATATAATTTTTTATATATTAATTATCTTTTAATTTATTTATTATACATGCATATCTATTCATATAATTAATGCACAATACTGCATACTGACCTGAATCATCTTGCATATCATTCACATATATTCTTCTTTGAATTAAGTCATCATTTTTAACTCTTTCAAGATTAATATATCCTTTTTCTTTTAATCTCTTTAAAGAATAATTAATTGTTCTTATTTTAACAAAAGATAAATTAGATAATACTTTATTAGTAACAAAACAATAACCATTTAATCTACTAAGATAATAAATATTACCAAATAAAAAACAGTCTGATTTAGTCAAACTGTTATCTTTCATTAATTCTCTTGGAATAATAATAAAATCTTTTTTCAAATACTTTTTCCTCCTTTCTCTAAAATCCCAAAAACACCAATTTTTAATTGGTATTTTTCTATCAGGATAAGACGATGGTACCGTAACACTAATTTTACTAAGTAAAATCAATGTTTCTTATGGTGCCAAACTTATTTTGCACTTGCAAAATTTATCCCAGATAGGTGAATTATCTTTAATAAGATATTTAAAAATAGGCAAATAAAAAATCCCAATACATAAAATATTGAGATTTTGTTGAGATGTTTAACCCTTATCCATCTTGTTATATTTATTGTATCAAGTTTAACAGAAATCTTTTTATTGTGCAAGTTTCATTTTTTCTCGTTTTTTCCTCTTTTTTTTGTCATGTTTTTTACTTATTATAGCAACTTTATCATAAAAAATTTTATTTGTCCATTCATTTTAAATGGTACTTTAACCTTTAATTTAAAAGTGATTTATACTTCACTTTATTATCAATTTGCCCTTTTACTACAAAGAAATAAAAAAACAGAAAAAAGTGCAAAAATATGCACCTTTTTTGAAAAAATACTAAAAAAATAATTTTAATTTTTTTATAAATATTCCTTAAATATGTCTTTAATATAACTATTATTTATCCAAAAACAATGTTTAGTATATTCAGTAGCGCCGGTTAATTTATCAGCTACTGGCAATTTAAATGTATCTTTTGAATCTCTACCATGAGGTCTTACATGGCATACTCTATTTTCACTTGAGCCAACAAAATTGGTTTTTCTTTTTCCATCTTTGATATACCTTACTATATTCCCTGTTTTAATTGTATTATATGTTTTCTTCCACATATCCATAACCCAAATTTGAATATCCGTTTCTGGCATATTCCATATTTTTATATCTTTAAAAACATATTCTCCATTTTCACATTTAAAGATAAAGAACATATATTTAATTGTTTCAAATTGTTCTTTTAAATCAGATGTTTCCCAGTCTTGTTCAACTATATCAGTAAATTCAAATGCTGGAAATGAAATACATTCTTTTATTCTACCATTTTCTTCTATTCTAATAGTCTTTGGAACTATATTAGCTTTTTGAAATTCATCTGTTTTATCCAATTCACTTTTAACATTAAACATTCTATTTATCAACATACTATTAATGCTTTTAGCAGTTGATTCAATTCCAAACTCTTTCATTAATTCTTTTTGAGTTTTTCCTTTATATTTAGTTATAACTTCATTAACAAATTCATTAAATGAATCAGTAGTATTCTTTAATACTTTTTCAACATCAGAATAATTACCTATATATTTTCTCACTAACTGAGTCATATAAGAATTTTTAAAACAAAATGCTCTTTGCATAGCTGGAATATCACTAAATGGTTGTTTTCTTGTGGATAAAGCATTAGCACCTTTTGAACAAGCTCCAAGATACATTGTATCTGCTTCTGATATTTCATGTGCTTTACCTTCCCTAATTTTTTTAATAATTAAATTCCAATCTTCTTCTATTTGTTTTAAATCTTCATTTTTTGAAAGTTCTAATAACTTTTCATGAGTTATCTTTAAATCTTTCTTATCTTTTCCTGCTTCCCATAAATACCATAAAAGTTGAATCTTATTATTTTTATACCAAAAATGACTACTTCTAAATTCATTTTTATATTCAGTTTCATAATCAATTATATTTAAAACAAGTCTTTCCTTAGCAGACAATTCGTTCTTTTTAATTTTTTTATATGGAGTAACTTTTAATTCAATACCAGCAGGCATAAAATCAGGCTCAGAATCGCTATTATTATCCATACCAAAAAGATATTTTTCTATTAGTTGTCCAAATCCACCTTTATTAGCTTCTTTATCTTCTATTGTTACTAATTCTTCGTTTAAAATATCATTTAATGATTTACCAATTGCAGATTTAGCAATAAGTTCAATTTCTTGTCTATCATATAATCTACCTTTTTTCATAAAATTCTCCTTTCGATCTTGTTTTAATTAAAAATTTAGTTTAAAATATAAGTATAAGATTGATCTTTTTAAGTCAATATTATATAATAATATAGTCAAATGTTGATCTTTTCAATCAAATATATTATAATATATTTAGTGAATATAAACAATGTTAGGAGGTATAAAATAATGAAAAAAACTGTAGTAGAGCTATTTGCTGGTGTTGGTGGATTTAGATGTGGTTTAAATAAAGTTGAACTTATAAACAATAAAGTTAAAGAAAATGGAAATTGGAAATTTGTATGGGCAAATCAATGGGAACCTGCAACAAAGACTCAAGAAGCATTTGATTGTTATATTAAAAGATTTGGAAATAAAGATGCAAGTAATGTTGATATATTCCAAGTTAATAAAAAAGGAATTCCTAATCATACACTTTTGGTTGGTGGATTCCCTTGTCAAGATTATTCGGTCGCTCAAACTCTTTCAAATAGTAAAGGTATTGAAGGCAAAAAAGGAGTTTTATGGTGGGCAATTAATGACATTTTAAAAGCTAAAAAACCACCTTTTGTTTTATTAGAAAATGTTGATAGATTATTATTATCTCCTGCTAAACAAAGAGGTAGAGATTTTGGTATTATATTAAGAAGTTTTTTAGATAATGGTTATGCTGTTCAATGGAGAGTTATAAATGCCGGTGAATATGGTTTACCACAAAAAAGAAGAAGGATATTTATATTTGCTTATCATAAATCTACTAAGTATTATAAATCATTATCAAAGAGTAATCCTAAAGATATAATTTTTAAAGATGGAATGTTTGTTAAACAATTTCCTATTAAAGATATAGAATTAGAATTTAATACAACTAATTTATCAAAGGATTCATTTAAAAATTTAGTTGAAGTAAGTGATAAGTTTAAAGCACAATTCTATAATGCTGGTATTATGATGAATGGTAAAGTATATACTTCAAAAGTATTAGCTGACTGTGATGAAGTATTTCCATTAAAGAAAATCATTCAACATGAAGAAATTGATAAAAAATTCTTCTTAAGTGAAGAAGCTTATAAAAAGTTTGAATACTTAAAAGGCAATAAAAGAATTCCAAGAGTTAAACCAAATGGAGAAGAATATTTTTATACAGAGGGTGCTATGCCTTGCCCAGATAATTTAGAAGTTCCTGCTAGAACAATGTTAACTAGTGAGGGCGGAATAAGTAGAACTACTCATATAGTTGAAGATTATAAAACTAAAAAGATTAGATTATTAACCCCAATTGAGTGTGAAAGAATAAATTGTTTTCCAGACAACTGGACTAATACAGGTATGACAGATAAAAAAAGAAACTTCATGATGGGTAATGCCTTAGTAGTTGGAATTATAGAAAAAATAGGAATTGAATTAGAAAATATAATAGAAAAAGAAGATTAATTTAAGTTTAATCTTCTTTTTTAATATCAAGCCACCAGATTTATAGATTTTCTTCTTTTACATAATTCAATTGATTATACTTATACTTTTCATAATCAGTTGGATGTTCAGCAATATAGCTAATTACATTATTTTTTAAACAAGGATATTCTTTTCTTATTTTGGTTCTAAATGGAACAATTCCTCTTTTTAATATTTTAACTAATCCACATGAAGGATCTTTCATAACTTCGCGTTCATAGTGAGGAAGCATTTCTATATTGTAGAATCTACTATATGTATAAACTAAATGTGGTCTAACAAAATTCTTAGGTACCAAAATTATTGGCCTATTATCAAATACAGGTAGTTGAATACTCTCCATCATTGTCCACTTTTCCTCTTCTGTACACCATACCGGTCTTTTCAATTTAACGGTTTCCGTATATACATTATATAACTTGCATTGCTCCTGAGTATATTTTATTAATTCGTATAATATTATGTTAATAGTTAAATCAGATATTTTGTCATATCCAACTTTTTCAATCATAATACTAGCATCAAATATATCAGAAACAAGACCTGTTTTAACTGCCTCTGATTTACACAATATATCAAATAATTCCTTCCCTTTGTTGCTTCCTAATCCACGTCCTATCGGAGTACCTTTTGAATATCCTAATCTAATTTCATTGTTTTCTTGAAGATATTTTACTAACTTATATCCATTCCCTTTGTCTCCCAATTTTGCATACTTTAATAGTTTAGTGAAATAATCAACTATTTTATTTGAACATTGAACACTTAACACATCATCCGAAATATAAATCAAATATGGATCAACAAAAAGCATATTATCAGTTCCAAGCTCAATATCTTTAAAATTAACTTCATCATTAATTTTAAAGTGTTCTTTAAAAGTCATCAATAACTCTCCCTTCTTCATATTTCCTGATGTTATACTAAAACTTTACAAAAATAGTTAATGATGACTTGATAAATACTACTTTTTGTGCTAAATTATATTTAGGGATGTGTCAAATTCCTAAACTGTGTTTTAGTATAACACAGGAGTGCTATCTTATATTAAGATAGTTTTTTTGTGCCTATTACTCTAGCACAACTTAAATTTACCATATACAGCAGTTAAAGTCAAGTGTTTTTATACTTTTTGAGGGTGTTTATCGCACTTATTTAACTTTTTTTACATTTTTTTACATTTTTTAATTATTTTCTTGTTGACTTTATGTACTTTTTAATGTATTATTTATACAGGTGGTGTATTATGATAATAAAAGCTACTATTAAAAATTTTATGGGAATAGAAAAAGAAGCATCTATATCTTGTTTATCAAATAATAAAATTAAAAGAAATAATAATTTTATTATAAAAAATGAAAATGACGAAAGTATTTTAAAAGCTATAGGAATAATTGGAAGTAATGGAAGTGGTAAAACTAGCTTATTAAAAGCTATTGCTACTATACAAACATTCATTACTTTTCCATATAGAAAATCATCTGAAAAATCTAAAGCATTTGTTGAGCAAATAAAAAGCTTGCCCGATGAACTTTTAAATCAATTACTACAAAGCATAAATAATTTAAATTTGCCTTCGCAAAATGTTAATAACCCATTAGATGATACTGTAATTGAATTAGAATTATTTATTCCTCATGATAAAAAAGATGAAAATATTATTAGTGGCATTTACAAATATAGATTAGTCTATGATTCAAATTACAATATCAACGGAGTTAAAGAGGAAAGTTTATATTATAGAAAAAAAATAAACTCAAAGAAAATAATAAAAATTTTCAGTGTAAATAATATTATAGAAAGTGAAATTGGAACAAAGTTGTTATATCAAAACAATACAATTATTTCAGAAAATAAAGAAATAAAATATTACCATTCTTTTGGTAATGAAATAATGCATAAATTTGAATTTATGTTTAATGGTGATTTTTTAGATTTTGATGCCGATGAAAAGTATTTAATTGATATTCTAGAAAAAAATAAAAAAAGATTTGTAGATTTGTGCAGTCTAGCTGATGATAAAATTATTGATGTTATTATTGAAAATAAAAATGACAAAAAGAATTTGTTTTTTATAAATAACAAAAAGAATAAATTAAGATTTGAACAATTATCTACTGGTACTAAAAAAATCATATTATATGGTAATAAAATCTTATTTGCTTTAGAAAATAATAAGAATTTATTTATAGATGAAATGGAAAACTCTTTGCATCCATCATTAGCATGTTTTTTATTACAATTAGTAGGATATCCAATTAAAAATTCATATTCACAAATATTTTTTACAACTCATTCAATATATCTTTCTTCTTTACTAGATAATGATCAACTATATTATATTGATAATAAAAAAGATAGTTATAATATTTCAAATATTTCAACAGCAATTAAAAACAATGTTATAACGAAAGATAAAACTCTTGCAATTGCCCTATTGGAAGATTTACTTATCAAAAATCCAGATTCAAAAAAGATTGTAGATTTCTTAAATGATAAAAACTAGATTCAGATGATATGAATCTAGTTTTATTTTTCTCGAAGAAAGTTAATTTACCACTAGGGTTAACACCACCTCCTGCATTTAAGTGATTAGATAAAACAATAACATCATTGCCTTTACCAA
>ERZ824600.2011-NODE-2011-length-22872-cov-3.255555_pt1 | contig 22872 bp, 24 predicted proteins | sample MGYA00519933_ERZ824600 | MGnify/ENA primary metagenome ERZ824600 (study PRJEB31778, sample SAMEA3449178) | human gut metagenome | biome: human gut; feature: human-associated habitat; material: faeces | place: United Kingdom | collected 2010/2012 ... | reverse complement strand
CACAAAGCCTCCTCTTCCCATGAGCCCGACAGGGCCCACCATATTTCCACCCCCCGTAAGCGGAAAAATGCGTCTGCATTTTTCCGGGTCAAGGACAAAGTGTCCTTGTCGCGGTCCAGCGGCGAAACGCTGGTCGTGCGCAGCACGAAACAAAAAACGAATGATCCCTCATCCCCCATCTCAAAAACCACCCTTTCGGTTGACATATTCCGGTTTCGCTGTTCAGCAAGGGAGGAATCCATGATAAACGAACTGATAAAAGACGCGGCGGACTTTCTGCTGGAGTTCTGCGGAGAGAACGCGATTCTGCGAAGCGGGGAATCGGAAGAGAAGGTCCGGGTTGCACCGCTTACGCTCCTTGAGCAGGAGCGGACGGATTCGAACGGATCAACGGAGCGGAGCACCCGGACCCTGCTTCTGCGCTTGGAGTCGGCTGTCCGCTTCCTTCCGGGCAGAAGCCGACTTGCGCTGGAGAAGGAGACATGCCTGATTGTCTCGGCATCCGCGCTTCCGGGCGGGGGCTTGTACCGGGTGGAAACGGAGGTGATTTCATGAAACGGACCCTCTCTTTCCGAGCGGTGAATGCGGAGGAGGTCTTCCGACAGTTGAAGGATCGGGCGGGAGCGCTGATCGCGGAAACGGGAGCCGGACTCTATGAGAGCGCGGCGAATGCGACGCCGGTCCGAAGCGGCCGAGCCCGTGCCAACTGGCGCTGTTCGATCGGCAACCCGGTTTATGAATCGGACGAAGAGACACAATTTGATTCCAGCCGGGCCCGTTCGGCGTTTCAGGGAGCGAAGGCGGGAGACATCCTGTATCTGACGAATTCAGTTCCCTACATAGAACGTCTTGAAAACGGCTATTCCCTGCAGGCGCCGGCGGGGATCAAGGATCAGGCAGTTTCCGCCTGCCGTACGAATTTTGAATCGGGGAGGTATTTACATGATTGAAGTAGTCAAGATCAAGGAGCGGATCCGTTCCCATCTTCTGTCTCACACAACGGTTCCGGAGGACCACCTGGCCATCGCAGGAGGATCGCTTCCTCCGCCGGGGAATATGTGGTTCCGTGAAAGTTTTTCCGAATTTTCAATCGACTATCCGGCTCAGTTTTCGTGGGTGATCTCGGGTTCCGCAGTCTACGAGGTCTTTCAGGCGGCGGATTCCGATTTCCGAGAGGCCGAGGCGGTCTGCCAGACGATCGGCGAGGCATTTCTTCCGCCTCTCCTGCTGACCGGGGAGGGATTCTGCATTCAGACTCAGCGGATCGCATTTCCGGCATCCGGACGGGAAAGCGCATGGAATCACGGATCGGTCCGGATCACGTTTTCCGTTTTTCCGGTCTGATTCCGATGGAAGTCGTTCTTCACCGCAAGCAGTCGCTCGCGTTTTCGAGCCGGGCGACGGAAATTCTGTACGGCGGAGCCGCCGGCGGCGGCAAAAGCCATCTCCTGCGGATCAAAGCCATCGCCCTGGCTCTCGCCTACCCGAAGACCCAGATTTACCTCTTCCGGCGCTTCTATGCGGAGCTGATCCGGAACCATATGGACGGACCGAACGGATTCCGGGTTCTTCTGGATCCGTTTCTGAAAACCGGCGGCTGCCGGATCACCGCATCACCGCCCTCCATCCGGTTTCGGAACGGGTCGGCGATTTTTCTGTGTCCCTGCCGCTGCGACCACGACGTGATGAAATACCAGGGCGTCGAAATCCACGCTCTGCTGATCGACGAACTGACCCATTTCAGCGAAACGGTCTACCGCGCCCTCCGCGCGCGCTGCCGCGTTCCCGGCGGACTGAAGGGGAAAACCCCGGTCCCGCCTCTTCCCCTCGTTCTGAGCGGAGCCAACCCGGGCGGACCCGGTCACAACTGGGTGAAGGCGGCATTTATCGATTTCGCCGAACCGATGGAGATTCGACGGATGCCGAAGGAGGAGGGGGGAATGCTCCGTCAGTATATTCCCGCCCGTCTGGAGGATAATCCGAGTCTTGACGCGGAAGAGTACTCCTCCCGCCTTCTCGGACTGCGATCCCCGTATCTGGTGAAGGCGATGCTCGAAGGATCCTGGGATATCGTGGCAGGCGGAATGTTCGACGATCTGTGGAATCCGGAGATTCATGTGGTTGCACCGTTTGCGATCCCGTCCTCCTGGAAGCTCGACCGTTCGTTCGACTGGGGCGCCTCCAAACCGTACAGCGTCGGCTTCTGGGCGGAATCGGACGGCTCCGATGCCCGGCTCGACGACGGAAGCACTCTTCACACACTTCGCGGCGATCTTTTCCGGATCGCGGAAATCTACGGCTGGAGCGGTCTGCCGAATGAAGGTTGCGGGCACTCCCCCGCGGAAATCGCCCGTCTGATTCTCGAAAAACAGGAGCTTCTCGGGTTCGGACGGCGGATTCAGGCCGGTCCCGCCGACAACTCCATTTTCGACGCCTCCGGCCGGATCTCCATCGCCTCCGACATGGAACGTCTCGGCGTGCGCTGGCTCCGCTCCGATAAAACCCCCGGTTCCCGAAAGCGCGGCTGGGTCCTCCTTCGTCAGATGCTTCAGGGCAGCGTCCGGCGCGAAAGCCCCGGACTCTTCGTCTTCTCCGGCTGCACGCACTTCATCCGCACCATTCCGACCCTCCCGCGCGACAGCCGCGATCCCGATGATATCGACACCTCCGCCGAAGACCATATCGCCGACGAAACCCGATACCGCATCCTCTCCGTTTCCCGGCGTTCCAGTTCCGGCGGCGTCCGCGGACTGATCTGATCCAGCTCCCCTCTCACTCCCGCTCGCGCGCCTGCTCGTACATGTGCTCCATGAATTCCCGGAACGTGAACTCATAGCCGAGCGAGGCCGCGAAGCGGAGAAATGCCTCGATCACATCCTCCTGCTCCGTATAAAGTTCCTGAAACGACAGCGCCTTCCGGCGCAGTTCCGGATCCCGGTCAAGATGGGCATAAAAAAGACGAATGTTCTCCCGGCTCATAACGGACTCCTTTTCGTGAGCAGATATACCTTGTCGCCAACCCGGAAACGAATCGGCGAACGAAATGTGACAGTCATCCCCTTTTCCGCTTCCGCAATGGATCTGCCGTCCAGAAGCAGCTCTTCGACCGTCAGTTCCTCGGCTCCGGTCGTTTCTCCGGTTACGAGGATCTTCTCTCCCGTGCGCAGTTTGCCGGACGTGATCCGAAGCTCGGCAACCGAGATCTTCCGGTAGAAATTGACGATCTTGCCGAGAAACTCCTTCCGCACCGTCGCCTGACTGTCTCCGCATCCCGCCCATTCCCCCAGCTTGTTCCCGAGATAGTAGCCGCCCTTCCAGAAGCCGCGGTTGAAGACCGACGCCAGGTCCTCCTCCCATTTCCGAAGCTCTTCCGCCGACAGGCTCCCCCCTTCCAGCCAGCGGTCGAGCGCCGATCGGTAGGCCCGGACCACGTGCGCAACATAATCCGCCGACCGGCCGCGTCCCTCAATTTTCAGAATCGAAACGCCGCTCGCCAGAATCCGGTCGAAAAACTCCAGCGTGCAGAGATCACGCGGCGACATCACATACTCGTTGTCGATCGTAAACTCCGTTCCCGTTTCCGCATCCCGGACCGTATACGCCCTCCGGCAGTTCTGAAAGCACGCCCCCCGGTTCGCCGACGAGTTGTAGGCCGCAAGACTCATGTAACATTTCCCCGAAACCGCCACGCAGAGCGCTCCATGAATGAAAATCTCCACCTGGAAAAGCCTGCCCGACGGTCCGCGGATCCCTTCCTCCCGGATCTTCCTGCAAAGATACGCAATCTGCTCCAGATTCAGCTCCCGCGCCAGAACCGCCACATCGGCAAACTGCGCATAGAAACGCACCGTTTCCAGATTGGCGATATTCGCCTGAACCGAAAGATGCACAGGAAGTTTCTCCGCATTTGCCATCCGCATCACCGCCGGATCGGATACGATCAGCGCATCAATCCCCGCCTCCTTCGCCTTCCGGCAGAGCTCTCTTGCCTCCTCCAGCTCCGAATCGTACAGAATGGTGTTCAGCGCCAGATAGGCCTTCGCTCCGCGCGAGTGACAGCGGAAGGAGAGTTCCGGAAGATCGTCCGCCGAGAAATTCACCGTCGCATTCGAACGCATATTCAGTTTCCCGACCCCGAAGTAGACGGCGTCCGCTCCATTTCGCAGAGCGGCCTCCAGTGACTCAAAACTTCCCGCCGGCGCAAGAAGCTGCGGTGTTGACACTTCCCTTGTCATCTGTCTGCTCTTTCCTTGTCCGCAATTTTTCTCCCGCCGGTTTGTGTTCTCCCCGATCGCAAAAAACAGGCTTTTCCCGTTCCGATCTGCCCCGGCGGATGCGGATCCCCCGGTAATTTACTATAAAAAGCTCTTTTTTCAATGAAGAAACGTTGGAATAAAGAAGGAAAGGGGAGTATATTACAGGAATCAGAAGTTTGTGAAGATTTCAAACAGAAAACTCAGAAGGACCGGACCGCCGATGAAGTTCCTGATTTCATTCCTGCTGTTTTTCACAGGAATCGCTCTCGGACTGGCGGCGGGAGGGGCGGGACTGATCCTGATCGGATCCGGCGCGGTGCAGGGCTGGAGAGAGACTGGGGTCTCTCCCGGATTCTGGGGGTATCTGATGATTTCGGCATTGAACGCGATGATGTCGATCGGGCTGATTCTGGCGGTGGTTTCCGCCGGGAGCGCGGCCTGTCTTTGCGTGCTGAGTTTCGTGTTCAAGAGCTGGAGCAGGGCGATTGTCGCCGGAGCCATGTGCTTCGGGGCGGTCAGTGTGTGGATCTATCTGCTGGAGTGCGGGTTATGAGTCAATTTCGGATCGGATACGGATATGATGCGCATCGGTTCGCGGAGGGGAGGCCGCTGATTCTCTGCGGTGTGGAGATCCCGTATGAACGGGGGCTCGCAGGGCACAGCGATGCGGATGCCGCCGCCCACGCGCTGACCGATGCGCTGCTCGGAGCGCTCGCTCTGGGGGACATCGGCGGGATGTTCCCGGATACGGAGGAACGCTTCCGCGGAGCGGACAGCATCGAACTGCTGAAACAGGCGTTCGCGTCTCCGGAATTCAGAAAGTGGACGATTGCCAATGTGGATCTGACGATCGTTGCCCAGCGTCCGAAGATTTTTCCATTTGTCCCGGCGATGCGGGAACGCCTGGCGTCGGCACTCGGCATCGGGACGGATCAGGTTTCCATCAAGGGTAAAACAACGGAGGGCATGGGGTTCTGCGGCCGGGGCGAAGGCGTCGAAGCGTATGCAGCGGCTCTCCTCGAAAGAAAGTGAGTAGAAGATGATCGAAGAAGAAATCCGCCGGATTCTGCTGGAGCTCGGCGAGGATCCCGAACGGGAAGGTCTGCTGAAAACGCCGGAACGGGTCCGCAAGAGCCTCCAGTTCCTCACCCGCGGATATAAACAGGATATCGACGAGGTGATCAACGGCGCAATCTTCAATGAGGACTGCGATGACATGGTCATTGTCCGGAACATCGAATTTTACAGTATGTGCGAACATCACATGCTGCCGTTTTTCGGGAAATGTCATATCGGTTATGTGCCGAAGGGAAAGGTGTTCGGGGTCAGCAAGCTGGCGCGTCTGGTGGATGTGTTCGCCCGCAGGCTGCAGATTCAGGAGCGCATGACCCGCCAGATCGCCATGCAGATTATGGAGAGCGTGGCGCCGGACGGAGTCGGAGTGGTGGTCGAAGCGCAGCATCTCTGCATGCTGATGCGGGGAGTGGAAAAACAGAATTCCGTGATGAAGACCTCCTGCATGCTCGGCAGTTTCCGCCGGTCGGAGGCGACCCGTCTGGAATTTCTGAATTTGATTCGGGAAAGGTGAATAACGATGCGGATTCTGATTCAGCGGGTGACAAAGGGATCGGTCTCCATTGACGGAGAACTCGTCGGACAAACGGGACCCGGACTCGTCGTGCTGGTCGGGGTGACGCATACCGATACCGAGGCGGATGCCGAATATCTTGCAAACAAATGTGTCAATCTCCGGATCTTTACGGACGAAAACGGAAAGATGAACCGTTCGCTGCTGGATCTCGGCGGAAGCGTTCTGGCGATCTCGCAGTTCACACTGTATGGAGACTGCGTGAAGGGGCGCCGTCCCGGATTCGACCTTGCCGCCCGCCCGGAGCTGGCGGAAGGACTGTACGAAAAATTCGTGGAACTGCTCCGTGCCGCGGGAGTCCATGTGGAGACCGGCCGCTTCGGCGCGGATATGTTGGTCGAAATCCACAACGACGGTCCGGTGACCTTCCTTCTGGAGAGCCGGCCGAAATGAAACGGGTCGTGATTCTTGGCTCCACCGGATCGGTCGGCGAAAGCGCCGTCTCCGTGGCCGCCGCATTGCGGGACCGGATTCAGGTGGTCGGTGTGGTCGGGAAAAGCAAGGTCGGACGTCTGGCCGAGCAGGCCGCGCTGCTGGGGTGCTCCTTCGCGGCGACCGGAGATCCCGCCCGGCTCGACGAACTCGCATCCAGGGTGCCGCCCCGCTGCCGCGCCTGCGCAGGCTCGGAGGCGGTGGAGGAGTTCATCCGGTCGGAACAGGTGGATATGATTCTCTGCGCAATCGTCGGAACGGCCGGATTCCCGCTGGTGCTGGCGGCAATCGAGGCGGGGAAGGAGATCGCGCTGGCAAGCAAAGAGGTGCTGGTCATGGCCGGAAGTCTGGTCATGGAGCGGATTCGAAGAAAAAAAATCCGTCTGATTCCGGTGGACAGCGAACACAGCGCCATTTTCCAGTGTCTTCAGGGACACGGAGAGGTGCGGGATATCGTGCTGACCGCGAGCGGAGGACCGTTTCTCCGCACTCCCGCTTCCGAGCTGGAGAAGGTTTCAACGGCCGATGCGCTGAAACATCCGACGTGGAACATGGGGCCGAAAGTCACCCTCGATTCCGCAACGCTGATGAACAAGGCGCTGGAGATGGTGGAGGCGCATCATCTGTTCGGAGTGGGGGCGGACCGGATCCGGGTTCTGGTCCACCCGCAGTCGGTGGTCCACTCGATGGTGGAGTTTGCGGACGGGGCGATGCTGGCACAGCTCAGTGTGCCGGATATGCGGTTCCCGATTCAATATGCGTTCACCTGTCCGGAACGGTGCGACGGGGGGTTGAAGCGTCTGGATCTGACCGCGCTGCCCGGACTCACGTTCGAACGGCCGGACACGGAGCGGTTTCCATCGCTTCTGTTTGCAGACGAGGCCATCCGGACCGGCGGAACGGCCGGCGCGGTGATGAACGCCGCAAATGAGATCGCCGTGGAGCGTTTTGTCCGGGGCGAGATCGCTTTTACAACAATTTTCAGGATCGTGGAACAGACAATGGGGAAGTTTGCGGAAGCGGGCGTCGCGGATCTGGCGTCCATTCTGGAGGCGGACCGTAACTCGCGCGAATACGCGCGTCAGCTGTAAAGGAGCGTTTGAGTATGGATATCGGACATCTACTGACGATCGTCGGATCGGCGATTTTCATGGTCTTTTTCTTCGGATTGTGCATCTTTGTGCACGAGCTCGGCCATTTTCTGGTGGCCAAGTGGCGCGGGTTCCATGTGATCGCGTTTTCGATCGGCTTCCGGAAGATCTGGAGCCGGACCTACAAAGGGGTGGAATACCGGATCGGATGGATTCCGTTCGGCGGATATGTGGATATTCCGCAGATCGACTCCACGGAGCCGCCGAAGGATGAAAAGGGCAATCCGCTTCCGAAAGGAAAGCCGCTGGACCGGATTCTTGCGGCGGTGGCGGGACCGCTGTTCAATGTGCTGTTCGGATTTTTCCTGGCGGTGTTTGTGTGGATCGGAGGAATTCCGGAGGAGAGCCCGAAACTGTCGCAGATCGAGGTGGCGACCATTGAGACGGACAGTCCCGAATACCGCGCCGGGCTCCGGGAGGGCGACCGGATCGTCAAACTGAACGGAAAATCCTTCCACAAGACCTGGCGCGAGTTCGTGGTCGAGATTCTGACCATCATCGGCGATGTCACGCTCGAGGTCGAACGGGACGGCAAGACCGTCGAAGTCACCTATCGTCCGATCGTCAACAAGGCGGTCAATCCGGTGGATGAGATCGCATATCCGTTTTTCCGTCCGAAACTTCCTCTCCGTCTGTACCCTGCCGCCGGATCGCCCGCGGCAAAGGCCGGTGTCCGGGCCGGTGACGAGGTCATCGCGGCCAATGGAAAGAAAATCGCCGGATTCGACGATCTGGATCTCTTCCTGATGATGAATTCCGACAAACCCTTCTCGCTCACCGTCAAACGGGACGGCAAACTGGTCGACATTCCGAACATCGTTCCCGAACCGATGACCATCGAGAACCGGAACGGCGTCTACCGGATGGGCTTCTCCTTCACTCCGCAGAACCACGCGCTGAAGATCGAACGGGTTTCCACCGGACTGCCCGCGGAAAAAGCCGGTCTCCAGGTCGGCGATTGGATCCTCGCGGCCAACGGAAAGACCATCGACGATCCGATGGCGTTTCCCAGCACGCTGGATGGGAAGCCCGTTCTCCTCACCGTCAAACGCGGCGACCGGGAGTTCCAGACGACGCTGACACCGGCGTTCATCAAGTTCACAAATATCGGTGTGGATTTCGTCTATCTGACTCACCCGACACCGTGGAGACAGTTCATGTATGTGATTGACATGTCGGTGAAATCTCTTCGGAGTCTCGGCGTCAGTCTCGGCAACTCCCTCGGTCTGACCCAGGCGCACACCACCATCAAGCCGAGTCATCTGAACGGGCCGATCGGAATCGGGCGCGTGCTCTACATCTCGGTCTACCGCGGATCCATTGTTCAGGGACTCAGTCTGGTTGTGCTGGTGTCGTTCAGTCTGGGAATCTTCAATCTGCTCCCGATCCCCGTGCTGGACGGCGGACATGTGCTGCTGGCTCTGCTGGAAATCATCTTCCGCCGTCCGGTTTCCGCAAAGGTGCTTCAGCCGATCATGATGGCGTTCGTCGGACTGCTGATCGCATTCATGCTCTACGTTTCGTTCTACGACGTGCGCCGCGTCATCGGATCCATCGCCCCGGAGGCCATCGGAATTTCCCCGGCAAAGACTCCGCCGCCGGCTTCGGCGCTCCCTGCGGCAGAGAAAGGAAAGAGTTCGGATGAAAACTCCGCGGCAGACAAGAAGAATTAAGGTCGGCTCCGTCGCAATCGGCGGCGGGGCTCCGGTGTCGATCCAGTCGATGACAAATACGCCGACCTCCGATCCGGCGGCGACCCTTGCGCAGATCCGCGCTCTCGCCCGGGCCGGATGTGACATCATCCGCTGCGCGGTCCCTGACGAGGCCGCCGTCCGGGCTCTCCCGGAGATCCTCTCCGGTTCTCCGATCCCGGTGATCGCCGACATCCATTTCGACTACCGTCTGGCTCTCGGCGCCATCCGTGCCGGCATTCATGGAATCCGCATCAATCCGGGCAATATCGGGTCCGGCGACCGGGTCCGGGCGGTCGCCGAGGCCGCCGGAGAAGCGGGAATCCCGATCCGTGTGGGCGCCAATTCGGGAAGTCTGCCGAAAGGGTTGTATGAGTCGCATCTCGCTGCGGGACTCTCTCCGCGCGACGCCATGGCGCAATCGCTCGCCGAGGCCGCGCTCGAACAGGTGAAACTTCTGGAGCAGTATGATTTCCGGCAGATCAAGGTGTCGCTGAAATCCAGTTCCGTTCTTTCGACGGTCGATGCGTGCCGCCGTTTTGCGGAACTCTCCGATATTCCGCTCCACATCGGCATCACGGAATCCGGTGTCCCTGCGGCCGGACTGATCAAATCCGCCGTCGGAATCGGAACCCTGCTGCTGGAAGGGATCGGAGAAACCATCCGGGTGAGTCTGACCGCCGATCCGCTGGAGGAGGTCCGCGCCGGATTGCAAATCCTGGAGGCGGCCGGGCTGCGCAGTGCAGAACCGGAATTCGTCTCGTGTCCCACCTGCGGACGGACAAAAATCGATCTTGCCCGCCTCGCTTCCGAGGTCTACGAGTTCATCGAATCGCTCAAACAGCAGGGGAAGCGGATTCATCTTCACAAAATCGCCGTGATGGGATGTGTTGTAAACGGTCCGGGCGAAGCGCGCGATGCCGATCTCGGACTCGCGGGCGGGGATGGAAAAGCGGTTATTTTCCGCTCCGGAACCATTGTTGCAACCCTCTCTCCGGAAGAGGCGCTGGAACGGATCAAACAGGAAATCCAGTCCCACGTTTCCGGATAGAAAAGACAAGAAACTTTTTCCCCTTTTCCCGGAAGGGGAGGGGGAGAGAAAATCTCAGGCGCGGATGGAAAACTCGCAGCCGCAGAAGTTCTGCCGGTAGAGTTCCAGTTCCCGGCTCAGGGTCAGGGACCGTTTGAATCCGTCACGCTTCTTGAAATCGTACGCTTCAAAGTGGTCGTGGCGGCCGCCGATGTCGAAGATCAGAGCGGATTTCTTATGCGGACTCACGGTCAGGGTCGTTGCAAAATTCATTCCCAGTTCGGCGGCTTTCCGCGCGGTGCGTCCGAGAGAGAAGTCGAAACAGGCCGAACAGCGCATCCCGCGCTCCGGAAGCGTCGCATAGTTCTCCACGCCGGAGACATGATCCAGCCACTGCTCATGATCGTAGTCATCCACAAGCAGCTTCAGATGAAATGCCGACACCAGCTTGTTCACCGCGTCCAGACGTTTCTCAAACTCCTCCCGGCTCCCAATGTTGGAGTTGGAAAAGTAGAGTGTAAACTCCCGTTCCTCCGCAAACAGCCGCTCAATGCAGCCGGAGGCGCAGGGCGCACAGCAGGTATGGAGAAGAAGTTCGTTCATACAACAAAGTCGTCAGGAAAAAAGAAATGGGCGGGTCCCGGAAGAAAAACCGTCCGGAAGTCCCCGCCCGGAATCCAAAAGCGGAAAATCAGTTGGTCTGGCCGATGGTCGGAGTCGTCGGCGCGGCGCGCAGCGCAAGATCCTTGTCGATGAACAGAAGAGCCTCTTTCGAGTTCTCCGCCAGTTCGTACTTGTCAATGATCTGCTGGACGCTCTTTTCCTCCTGGACCTGTTCGCCGACAAAGAAATTCAGATAGTTCAGCGTGGCGTAATTGTTGTTCTTCGCCGCCAGCGCGCAGAGCTGATTGATCCGCCCGGTCACCAGACGCTCATGCTTGAGCGCTAGTTCAAACGCCTCCTTCGCCGTTTTCACCTTGGAGGAAACCTTGTCGATCGCTCCGAGCGAAACTTCCGCATCCTGATCGTTCAGATAATCGTAGAACAAATTGGCATGAATCAGTTCCTCTTCCGCCTGCATCCGCATCCAGTGGGCCGCGCCCGGCAGCTTGAGCTTCTCAAGTCCCGCCGAAAGACCCAGGTACACGTACGCGGAGTACATCTCGAACACCATTTGATCGTTGATTGCCTTTGCCAGTTCCTTGCTGAGCATGATCGTTCTCCTTTATTTTTGTTGTATCGGTTTGAGTGCGTAGTGCCAGAATGCCACATCTTCGAATGCGCCGAACTTGCATCCGGCGTTCCGGATGTGCCCGACCACCTCGAATTTCATCGTTTCATGAAAATGACTGCTGGCGGTGTTGGAGGTCGTAATCACCGCGATCAGCCCGGTCAGATCCGGTCTTTTCTTCGCCGTCCGTGCGATCAGTTCGCCATACAGGCGTTTCCCGATTCCGCCGCGGATCCGGTCCGGTGCCAGATAGATCGTCGTTTCCGCCAGTTTATAGGCCGACCCCGTCCGGAATTTCGAGGTATAGGCAAAGCCAACGGCTTTTCCCTCTTCATCCTCCGCAACAAGAAACACAAAACCCTGAGCCGCAGGGAGATAGACCTCTTTCATCTCCTCCGCCGTGAGCTCCTTCTCCCGGAAGGTCGCGCTGGAGGTCCGGATATAGTAATTGTAGATTTCCGTGATCGTTTCAAGATCTGCGGGAAGAGCGTCTCGAATGGAAATCATTGGAATTTCTCCTGCCATTTTCCCGAATGGTCGTCTTGTTGTCCGTTTCAGTAATATATCTCCGGATTCCTTTTTTCGCAAGAGACGAATCAAGAAAAAAACATTGCGGATCACTTCAGCGATTGCAGGACGGTCCGCAGTTCCCCGAGATCGGAGAGAATCCAGTCCGCCGCGGAAAAGTCGCCCCGTCTGCTGATTCCGCGCGGGATCGCCGCCGTGCGGATCCCCGCCCGTTTTGCCGAGAGCACGCCGCGCTCCGAATCTTCCACGGCAATCGCCTCCTCCGGACCGATTCCCGCCCGGCGCAGCGCCGCCTGATACGGTTCCGGGTGCGGCTTGTGATGGACAAAATCCCGATCGCCGATTACAAAATCAAACAGCGGCCGAAGTCCGCTTGCTGTATGGATCGTGCGGAAGTGCATCTCCTGACAGCAGGTGACCACCCCGATCCGATAGCTCCTGTGCAGTTCCCGCAGAATTTCCGGGACATGCGGAATCACCAGGGATGCTCCGCGCTCCCGAAGCATGATGTCGTACAGTCCGTTGCGTTTCTGCCGCGCCGTTTCCGCCGTTTCCGCCGTGTGCCCGAGCGAGACGATGATGTCCGCCAGACTCATTCCCTGTGAAAGACTCATTTTCGAGAATTCCGCTTCCCCGAGCTCCACGCCGAACTCCCGGAGCATCCGGCAGTTGGACTCATAGAAAACCCCTTCCGTATCGACCAGAACGCCGTCGTTGTCAAACAGAATCGTGGAAATCATGACCGTCCGTCCCGAGTCTTTCCGAGAAATTCCCGGCGGTATTCCAGCGGCGAGGTCAGATACTTCTCCTTGAACAGACGCGAAAAGTAAAACGCGTTCCCGATCCCCACTTTCTCCGCGATTTCCGCCACGGATTCCCGCGTCGAAATCAGCAGATTCGCCGCATGCTGAAGCCGGCACTGGATGAGAAACTGCTGCGGAGGAAGTTTGGCAGTCTCCTTGAAGAGACGGCGGAAATGGGTTTCGGTGACACTGCATTTCTCCGCCTCCTTCCGGAAATCCCACTCCTCTTCCGGGTGTCGGCGGATCCGGTCGATCAGCTGCACGAAAAACTGCTCCTGAAACAGCGGAAGTTTCTTCTCCTCCAGACTCGATTCGTGCATCTGGAGAAGGAGATCCTCGTACAGCAGAATCGCCCGCGGGGAGATCGGACCCGGATGGCGGTAGAGCGCCTGAATCGACAGAATCGTCTGAAGAAACCGTTCCGGATTGTGAATCGGAATCAGCGGCGGATCCCTCTGCAGATCCATCAGCCCCGAGCTGATATACGACTCCATTCGCGGTCCGAACGAGCAGATGAAGTTGTGAAACCGCGCCTTCCCGTCCGCCGGACCGTAGGAAAAGTGGGCGCCGGGATGGGTGAGAAAGGCGTGGGGGCCTTCCGCCGTATACTCCTTCTCGTGATTGATCCGGAGACGGATCCTGCCCGCGTGGTTGTACTGAATCCCGTAGTAGACCGGCGTATTCTCTATCCATGCCGTGTGTTCCGGGATGCTGCCGACAATGCTGATGTAGTGTCCTGAAAAAAAATCCATATCCAATGTTCGTTTCGTGTAGATGTTCGTCTGTTTTCTCTATTCCGTTTTTATTCCAGGAGGATTATAATATGTATATTCGGTAAAATATTTCCCGTCTGTAAAAAATCAAGGAGGAAAACAGATGAAACCGTTGAAAATCGGCTATATGGCGCTGTCGAAGGCTAGCTGGCGGACGCCGAAAATCGATGCAATCGTGGCGAAAACCGCGGAAAATCTGAAAACACTTCCCTGCGAAGTCGTCGTGCCCGAGTCGCTGGTGACAACCGAGGCGGAGATCATTCAGATCAGCGAACGCTTCAACCGGGAAGGGGTCGATGCGGTGGTCATGCACTTTGTGACATTCCCCGCAGGAGCGCTGATCCCCGCCGCCGGAAGCCGGTTGAATGTGCCGATCGTGCTGCTCGCAAATCCGGAAAAGCCGGGCGAGGGAAAAATGTGGGAGCAGAACTCCTTCTGCGGCGCCAATCTCGGCGGTTTCGTGATGAACCGCCTCCGGAAACGCTACGCCTTTGTCCGCGCTCTGCCGGAAAATACGGCCGAAGCGGTGGCGCCGTTCCTGCGGGTCGTCCGCTGCATCGCGGAGATGAAGGAGCTCCGGATCGGTCTGGCCGGCGGACGGGTCCCCGGATTCTATACGTCCAACTTCGATGAGATGAAGCTCCGGCGCGAATTCGGAACGACCGTGGAGGTGCTCGAACTGCTCGAAATTGTCAATACGGCGCAGAATCTTCCGGAAGAGCGGCTGGCGAAAGCAAGGGAGATCGTCAAAAAGTCTTCCTCGTCGGTCTGCTGCGTCGGGGAGGGGGATCTGGAACTGGCGGCAAAAATGCTCGGCGGCTTCTTCGCCATGGCGGACAAGTATGCGCTGAATTCGTTCGCCGTCCGCTGCTGGCCGGAGTTTTCGGATATCTTCGGGATCGCTCCCTGCGCCGTGCTCGGAATGCTCAGCGACAATGGTCTGCCCACCAGCTGCGAAGGCGATGTCCCCGGTGCCGTGACCATGATGATCCTGCAGAAGCTCGCCGGAGGAGGGATTCCGTTTTTCGTCGATCTGATCTCCTATGACGAGGAGGCCAATACCGGCGTGGTCTGGCACTGCGGCGCGGCGCCGGTCTCGCTCTGCCGGAAATTCGAAGAGACGCAGTACCGCCTCCACATGCGGGTCGACGGAGGCGACAAAAAGGGCGTCACAAACGACTTCTCCCTCAAAGCCGGCCGCGTCACTCTCGCCAAGCTGGATCAGGATGTCGACGGCAACTACCGGATGCTCATCGCCCCCGGAAGCGCGATTGACACCGAACCCTTCCTCCGCGGAAATCCGCTGACCATCCGCTTCGATGACTCCGTCCCGAAGCTGATCCGCACCATCCTCCGCGAAGGCTTTGAACACCACTATTCGGTGATCCACGCCGATGTGAAGGAGGAACTCCTCCAGCTCTGCGAATGGATGAAGATCCGTCCGGTCGTCGCGGAATAACGCAGATCCTTTTCCGCATTCGCCGTCCCCTTCCGATGAAACTGAGGGGACGGCGGTTTTTTTTTACCTGAAAAATAGTCCGCTTTTTCCTGAAAAACTCCTTGAAATATCCCGGAAACGCTGTAAGATTTACCGTAATGAAAACCGATACAGAAGAAAGGTCTTGGTTATGAACGGCAGAATAATCGGCGGAGCCGTGATCGGCTACGGCGGAATGGGACATTTCCATGGAGATAAAATGAGAACGGTCGACGGCATCCGCCTCGCCGGAATCTACGACATCGATCCGGAACGCTGCAAATTCGCGGAAAGCGAAGGCATTCACGCCTACTCCTCCCGCGCAGAACTGCTGGCCGATCCCGAAATCGAGCTGGTGGTGGTGGCAACTCCGAACGATGTGCATAAGGAGATCGCGCTGGATGCGTTCGCCGCAGGGAAAAATGTCATCTCCGAAAAACCGGTTGCAATGAACTCTGCCGAACTGGAGGAGATGATCGCGGCGGCAAACCACGCGGGAAAACTCTTCACCGTCCATCAGAACCGCCGGTGGGACGAAGATTATCTGACCGTGAAAAAAATGATGGATTCCCATGAACTCGGCAACGTGTTCCGGATCGAATCCCGTGTGATGGGCTCCCGCGGGATCCCCTCCGGATGGCGGGAGGAAAAGGAGCACGGCGGCGGAATGCTCCTCGACTGGGGAGTGCATCTGCTCGACCAGATGCTGATGATGATGGAGGGTAGAAAACTGCTCTCGGTTCACGCGTCCATGACGCATATCACAAATCCGGAGTGTGACGACGGGTTTACGGCTTTCTGCACGTTCGAAGGCGGACTGGAGTGGATCGTCGAAGTCGGAACCTGTCACTTTGTGGAGGTCCCGCGCTGGTATGTGTTCGGCGATGCCGGATCCGCCGTGATCCGGAACTGGGCCTGCGAAGGAGAGGTGGTGAAAATCTTCAACCGCGGGGAGGATGATGTCGCTCCGATTCAGGCCGGCGCCGGAATTACCCGGACCATGGCTCCGCGAAATGAGCGGACCGTGAAAACGTTCCCCGTCGAAAAGGTTTCTTCCGACTGGGCCGAATTCTATAAAAATGTGATCGCGGTTCTCAACGGAAAAGCGAAAATCGTTGTGACGCACGATCAGCTCCGCGCCTGCATGAAACTGATCGAAGCGATCTTCGAATCCGCCCGCACCGGAAAACCGGTTGTTTTCTGAAATGTGCCTGAAGAGGCCGGGAAAACAGGATTGACCGGCCTCCTGGTATGACAGTAGACGGAGCGGCGAAGTCGTTCAGAGAAGAGAATCCGGAAGAAGCGATTTTTCCGGATTCATCTGATAGCGTTTCCGATACTCCCGCGGCGAAATGCCCAGATGATTCCTGAAGAAGCGGGAGAAATAAAACTCGTTGCAGAATTCCAGCTCAAGGGCGATTTCCCGTATGGTGCGGTCCGTCCCGGAAAGAAGACGGGATGCTCGGTCGACAAGAAGACGGTTGAAAAACTGTTTCGGCGGAATTCCGGTATCCCGGATGAAATTCTTGATGAAGGTCTCTTTGTTCATTCGCAGAACGTCCGCCATTTGTCCCACGTCGATTCCCGCATGGCAGTTGTGAAGAAGAAATTCAAAGAGCGCTTCATAGCGGGTGTAGGAGGGGAGAAGATTGTGGTTCTCCAGTTCCGGAGCCGAATCCAGAGAACGGAGGATTGCATCCCAGCAGAGCGTGCGCAGTGTGGCGGTCAGAAGAAGACGTTCCGGGTGCTCCGTCATACGGCGGATCCGCAGGGTCCGTTCCGGATTTCTCTCCTGCCACAAGTGTTTTCGCTGTGTCAGAATATCAACCCCGCAGTAAAGTTCCAGCGCAAAGTGGATCGAAAGAAGGTGCATGGAGTCGTTCTGATGGTGGGTGATCTCATGGAACGCCGGAACCAGTACGGCGGTGTCGGCTGTCAGAGGGATCGTCTCGTCCGCGTCCTGAAAAAACGATTCCCCGTCGCTTTCCAGAATGCAGATCAGCCGGTTGTGCGGAAGGGAGCTCTTCCACGTGCCCGGGTCGTAGCCGTAGAAAACTTCGATAAAACGAAGATTGAGCTGATCGCAGAACGGACGAAGTCCGTATTCCCGGAAGTGGGACAGCTGTTTCATGCCGGGATTCCTCCCCGCTCACTGTGTTGTAAATACGACGGTTTCATCGGATGATTCGTCCTGTTTCCTTCTGATTCGGGAATGCGGGGGTTACTATACAGCACCCCGTTCTCTTTTGCAAGAGGCGGAGAATCCGGACCGTTCCGTTTTCTTTCAGAGATCGTCGGAAAACGTTCGTTCTCCCGGCTCCGGAGGTTGTCCCCGGGCCGGTTTGATCGCTCTGCGATACTTGAAAAGATATGTTTTTTTCTATTCTGTGTATTCCGAAATCGGAAAAATCGAGTATAATTCCATAAGAAAAAAAAGAGTTTCCACAGTCGGTTCCCTGGTCGGTCCGTGCGGAGATCCCTTTTCAGATGATAGGTGGGAGATCGGTTATGCAGAAACGTTTTGAAGATGTGAGACAAAGTCTGGAGACACAGTATCAGCATCCCTGTCTGGATCCGGAAAGCGGGATGGATGCGGAAACCTTGAAAAGCCGGATCTTCGATTTTTACGAGAGCCATAGAAAGGAACCGCTGATCGCCGTCCGCGCGGAACTGCTCTCGATGGTGCTGCGCAACGCGCGGATCGGTGTGGATGGCGCAGATCGTTTTGCCGATCATCTGGGACATGGCGGCGTCCTGATCGCGCTCCGGGAGAAAATCTGTGCGGAGGTCTGCGCCGCAATGCCCGCCGAGTTTCAGGAAAACGTTCGGGAATATGCCAGATGCGGAGCCTTCGTTGCCGCGCTCGACATCAGTCATACGTCCCCGGACTGGGAGAGCCTGCTCACGCTTGGCGCAGCCGGTCTCCGGGACCGGGCTCTGGAGTCTCTGCATGCGGCGGAGTCGGAGGAGGAGAAGATCTTCTGCCGGGCCGTGATTCAGGTCTACGACTCGTTCCTTGTCCTGCTGCGCCGGTTTGCCGCGCAGGCGCAGAAACAGAACGCTCCCGAGATTGCCGCCGTATTCCGCGCCCTTGCGGAACGTCCCCCGAAAACCTTCCGGGAAGCCCTGCAGCTGGCGCTGATCTATGACACCTGTCAGGAACTGGAAGGAGAACCGGTCCGCTCGCAGGGGTTGTTCGACCGGCTGTTTTACCGCTTCTACCGTCACGACCTGGAACACGGAATCCTGAGTCGCGAAGAGGCGAAGGAGCTGCTCAAATTCTACTGGACAAAATTCTATGCGCAGATGCATCCGAACGGGAAAAATTTCTGCTTCGGCGGCCTTGCCGCTCCCGGAGTCGACGGATCCAACGAACTGACCGGACTTTGTTTCGAGATTCACAAGGAGCTGAACCGGATCAATCCGAAACTCTCGTTCCGCGTGCATCGGAAGACCCCGGAGACTCTCCTGCGCTCGGTCGCCGACTGCGTCCGTACCGGAAGAACGGCTATTGTGTTCAGCAACGACGAGGTGGCCTTCGAGATGTTCCGCCGGCGCGGAAAAGAGGAACACGATCTCTATTCCTATCTTCTGATCGGATGTTACGAACCGGCGATCATGGGACGGGAAATGTGCTGTTCCATGTCCGCCTGGGGAAGTCTGGTCAAACCGCTTGAGGCGGTCTTTCACAACGGCTGCGCGTTCTCGGGAGAACGGATCGGACCGGAATGCGCTCTCCCCGCAACGCCGGAAGAATTCGAACACGAATATCTGCGGCAGCTCGGTCAAATGCTCGACCGGGTGATGGAGAGCGTGAAAGTGTTCGAACGCCATTGGAAGGACATCAATCCTTCGCCGCTGCTTTCCGGAACCATGGCCGACTGCATGAGAACGCGCCGCGACGTCTCCGAAGGCGGGACCCGCTACAACACCAGCGGAATCATGTGCGCCGGACTCGGAACGGTGGTGGATTCCATCGCCGCGGTCCGGATGCTGGTCGGAGAACGTCATCTCTGCACGATCGCACAGCTGGGAGAAATCCTCCGCAGAAACTGGGAGGGCGCGGAACATCTGCGGCTCCTCGCCTGGAAACGCGCCCCGAAATGGGGCAACGGAAACCGGGAGGCCGATGAGATCGGACGGCGGATCATGAAGTTCGTCTCCCGCCGGATCAATCAGACCCCGAATGCCCGCGGCGGAACGTTTCAGACCGGAGAGTGGTCCATCAACCACAATTTCACATTCGGGAAAAAGACCGCCGCAACACCGGACGGACGGTTTGCCGGAGAGCCTCTCTCCCGCAACACCGGAGCGTCCATCGGATGCGAAAAACACGGCGTCACCGCTCTGATCCGCTCGGCGGCGGAACTGGATCACGCCGAATTCCCCGACGGATCGGTCCTCGATGTGATGCTGCACCCCAGTTCAATTTCCTCCAATGAGGGGCCGGATGTGATCGCCGGACTGGTCCGATCCTATTTCGCCGCCGGGGGACTGGCCATCCAGTTCAACATCCTCAACGCGGAGGATCTGAAGCTGGCGCAGATGGAGCCGGGAAAATATGACGATCTTCAGGTGAGAGTCTGCGGATGGAACAGCAGATTCGTCAATCTTTCCCGGGAGGAGCAGAATGCATTCATCGCACAGGCGGAGGCGGCTCAATGAATCAGGTCGGACTGGTGGACATCAAACATTTCGCCGTTCATGACGGACCCGGAATTCGGACAACCGTGTTTTTGAAAGGCTGTCCGCTCCGCTGTCTCTGGTGTCATAATCCGGAGAGTGTGCGGAATGAAGCGGAGCTGGCAGTTCTTGAAAAGTGCGTGAAATGCGGAGCGTGTGCAGAGGTCTGTTCCTGTCACCGGGTGGAGGGCGGAAGTCATGTGCTGGATCGGGGACGGTGTGTCGCATGCGGACAGTGTGTCGATGCGTGTCTGTTCGACGCCCTGGTGCTGTATGGCCGGAAAGTGACGCCGGAAGAGATTCTGCCCGAACTGCTGGAGGACCGCCTTTTCTACACGCAGTCCGGCGGGGGCGTGACCCTCTCCGGCGGAGAACCTCTGCTGCATCCGGCGTTCTGTGCGGAGTTGTTCGGTCTCCTTCAGCGCGAGGGGATTCCCTGCGCAATGGATACCTGCGGCGAGGTCCCGTGGAGCGCGTTCGAGGCGGTGCTGCCGGTGACGGAGCTCTTCCTCTTCGATCTCAAACAGATGGATCCGGAACGGCACCGGCGCTGCACCGGCGTTTCCAATGAACGGATTCTGGAGAATCTGCGTCGTCTGTCGGATACGGGAAAAGAGATCGAGATCCGCATGCCGCTTGTCCCGGGGTTCAATGACGAGGAGGAAAATCTGGAGGCGGCCGGCCGGTTCCTTGCCGGGCTCAAACCTCTCCGCGGGGTCCGTCTCCTGCTGTACCACTCCTTCGGACGGTCCAAGTACCGCGCGATCGGGCATCCCGACACCATGCCCGATGTGGCTCCTCCCTCGTCCGAGCAGCTGGCTCATGCCGCGGACATCCTGCGGAAACACCGGATCCGGGTTCTCTAATTCCGCGTCCGCCTGTTTCCGGAAAGTTCCCAGCGTTCCCGCAGCGAGACCGTTTCTCCCGGAGCAAGCACTTGACGGAATCCCAGAAACTCCAGTTCGAGAAACGCTTCGCCCCGGAAGAACTTCACTCCTGCCGCTTTCTCGGTTCGGAGAACGAGAATCGTGCCGTCGCGGAATTCCGCCTCCATCCGAACCGGCCCGGAAACGGAGATTTCCCGTTCGGGATTCAGCATCGCCGGAGAGATGGTCCGCGCTTTTCCATTCTTTCCGTCCGTAATCCGGATGACGCGCAGACGGGACGGGTCGATGCGTGTCAGACTCCATACGCCCAGTTCCCGGGTGATCGGGGCCGTGTTGCGGATTGTGTTGTCGATGGTGAGAAAATCGGAATGGATCTGGATGCGGTATTCCGCCGCAATGTCATGGACCGGACTTTTCCCGGAACGCAGAAGAACGGTCCCCTCCGCCGGGAATTCCACCGAATAGGGGAGGGTCTCCAGAACCGGATCGTCGGGCAGAAGGGAAGGGGGCGGAAGAGGACGGAGAAAGTGTCCGCTTGTCCCGTCCGGATAACCTCCCCGGATCCGTTCCCGCTCCCGCGGACAGGGGCGTTCCTGCGCCAGAAGATTCTCTCCTCCGGGAGGCGAAAGGTGCAGAATCCTGCCTCCTCTTTCCGGAACGACAATCAGTTCCATTGTCCGGTTCCGGATCTTGAAGGCGGAGGCCGACTCCCGGAAACGGATGTTCCGGACCGGGATCTCCTTCCAGTTCGGTGCGGAGGGGGTGATAAACGTTCGCTGCGGATGAAAGACCTGCTCGTTCAGATGCCGGATGAGACGTTCCGGATCTCCGGTCCGGAAGACCGGATTTCCCAGCGCCGTCCGGCAGCGGTGCGAGGTCCGTCCGCCCGAGGCCTTCGCCTGAATCTCAAAGTGACGGACCCCCCGCAGATCCAGACGGACCGGAACAGGGGATTCTCCCAGCGCGCACTCCTTGCGGAAGATCTCCCGGAAATCGGCAAAGAAGCGGAATGTCACCTTCGGGAGGGGATCGCCCGGGAGAATCGGATCCTTTTCATGATCGTTCGCCTCGACTCCGATCTCCGCCCGGAACTCGTCCGCCAGTCCGTCCAGACGGTAGATGTTGCTGAACGGCGTGTGTCCGCAGAGTCCTTTTGCAAACTCCCGCGTCCCGATCCGGATGGTTCCGCCGGAGAGATTCCGGTTCCGGAGAGGACGCGAAATGCCGTTCCAGGTCCAGAACGCTCTCGCATCCGTTGCGGGAACTTCGGTCAGCGAAAGATCCGCCGCGGCGAGGGGGAGCGCCGCACCCAGAAACAGGAGGAAAGCAGAGAGTTTCATTCTTCAACAAAACGGAAATCCCGGATCTCGAACCATCCTTTCTGCTTCCAGCTCAGAAACGAAAGGGAAAGACGGTCGGTCGAGGGGACAAGATGCAGGGAGACAATCTTCCACTCCTCCTTCAGCGGCATGTTCATGAAATCCTGCCGTTTCTGCCCGGTGGAATAGCCGGTCAGCCGGACATTCCCGCGAGCCTGAAACTGCAGACGGAATTTCCGATTCCTTTTCACCGGGAGCGACGCAGTCGAAATCGTGGCGTAACGGTCCGCGGAAGGAGTCTCCACGCGGAGTGTGGCCCCGGAAGGAATGCTGAAAAGCGAAACCTTCTTTCCGTCGTCTGTTTCGAATTTCGCATCCCCGGGGGACACGTGGAGCGTTCCCCAGCCGAAGAAGGTGGTGAAGCTGCTGGCGTTGTAGGCTTTCCTTTCGACCTTTTTGCGGATAAAGCCTTTCGGGGATCCGTCCGGATTCCGGCGGATCGTGTGGTAGAAGACTCCCGATTCCGGTGTGGCAAGAAGAAGGTTCTCTCCGGCGATGGCCGCAACGGCGTTGTAGGAGCGGCCGGGCTGCTTGCCGTCAAAGTCGTAGAAGAACCAGGTCCTGCCATTGTCCTCGGTCAGATAGAGTCCTTCTTTGGAGGAGACGGTGAAACGTCCTTTCCGTTCCCGGTCGAAAAAGAGGCGTCCTGCGCCGCCGGGGAAATTCTCCATCTCCTTCCAGGTGCGTCCGTCGTCGTCGCTGAACAGAAGGCCGGATTCCTTTGCGGCAAGATAGAGTCGCGACGAGAAGGGGTCGATCTGCAGATCCGCAAGACCCCATGGACGGGAATCGTCACGCAGGACCGTCTCCCAGCGTTTCTTTTCGCTGTTCCAGCGGCAGACCCGGTTGTAGACAATGCTCATGCAGACCGGGGTCCCTTTCCGGGAAACCGCAAGTTCATAG
>ERZ824600.2010-NODE-2010-length-22873-cov-4.472609_pt1 | contig 22873 bp, 18 predicted proteins | sample MGYA00519933_ERZ824600 | MGnify/ENA primary metagenome ERZ824600 (study PRJEB31778, sample SAMEA3449178) | human gut metagenome | biome: human gut; feature: human-associated habitat; material: faeces | place: United Kingdom | collected 2010/2012 ... | reverse complement strand
CAGCCGAGTACGTTTACGAGCTTGTGTCTTACAAGCTCCTTCAGTGCTGCGCGTGCAGGTGAAAGGTACTGACGCGGATCGAAATACTCAGGATGCTCTACGAATACCTTACGGATTGCGCCTGTAAGTGCAACACGGAGGTCGGAGTCTATATTGATTTTGCAGACAGCCATTCTTGCGGCCTGGCGAAGCAGGTCTTCAGGCACGCCCTTTGCTCCGGGCATTGAGCCGCCGTACTTATTTACGATATCGACGTATTCCTGATTAACACTGGAAGCGCCGTGCAGAACGATAGGGAACTGAGGCAGACGCTTGCTTACCTCCTCAAGTATATCGAAGCGCAGCTTAGGCTCGCCCTTGAATTTAAATGCGCCATGTGATGTTCCGATTGAAATAGCGAGCGAATCGCAGCCTGTTCTGTTAACGAACTCTTCTACCTGGGCGGGATCTGTGTAAGACGAATTTTCGTGTGATACGTTGACCTCGTCCTCTATTCCGGCCAAGCGGCCTAACTCAGCTTCTACAACAACTCCGCGGTCATGAGCATATTCTACTACGGACTTAGTGATTTTGATATTCTCCTCAAACGGCTTACTCGAAGCGTCAATCATAACCGAGGTGAATCCGCTGTCTACGCAGCTCTTGCAGATATCGAAATCCGCACCGTGGTCAAGGTGGAGGGCAACGTCGATACCCGAATCCTTTACAGCTGCCTGAGCGAGCGCCATCAGGTACTCATGCTTAGCGTACTTACGTGCGCCTGCGGAAACCTGCATGATAACAGGAGACTTGTTCTCCTCTGCAGCCTCTGCGATAGCCTGAATTATCTCCATATTGTTGATGTTGAAAGCACCGATAGCGTAGCCGCCTTCATAAGCCTTCTTAAACATCTCTGTTGTTGTTACAAGGGCCATTTTATTCACTCCTATTCCGCGCGGTGATAAGCCACGCAATGTCTAAATATTTAACGGGTATAGTTTACCGCAAAAGAGTGAAAAAATCAAGTCATTTTTTGACATAACGTGCCCTACGGATAAAAATTAACAAGTAATACGATAATCAGAGCTTTTCCGCCTCGCTCTGCTCTACTCCCGCCGCCGGAACGAATTCGCCCGCCGCACCGCCGAGACCGAACGAGACCGATATCGCACCGTCCACCCGAGCCATTGCCTCCTCGTCGAGATGCCCCATCCGCTCGCCGAGCCGCTGCTTGTCGATGGTCCTTATCTGTTCGAGCAGAACGATAGAGTCGCGCGAAAGTCCGCCTCTTGCGCGTCCGGATGAGAACAGCTCGATATGCGTCGGCAGCCGCGATTTGCCCATGCGGCTCGTTATCGCCGCAGCAATGACCGTCGGGCTGTATTTGTTGCCGACATCGTTTTGTATGATAAGTACGGGTCTGACTCCGCCCTGCTCCGAGCCGACGACCGGCGACAGATCGGCGAAAAATATATCTCCTCGTTTTACAGTCATAATATTCACTCTCCGCTGTTTTCTTTTTCCGCTCAGACGGTTGCCCGTCTGCTGTTATTCTTTACCGCGTCACGCATTTTTAATCATCGCGCAGAACATATTCTTCGGTTTTATTTCAGTTTCATTTTATGCGCGCCGCCGCAGAGCGGTGAATGCGTTATATCCGCCCGATGAGCCGTGCCGGGTGAGCAGAGGATGCGGGCACGAGGAGAATGCGTGATACGCAGTGGGCGCGGGGCGCGTCGGGTGCTCGGCAGAGTGGGAATACGCGACAGAGCATACGGTAAATTCGGATGCGCGGCGGGCGCGTAGAGCAGGACGAAAAGCAATACGAGAGCGGCATTTTCCGACATGCGGCGGCAGTGCACGACACAGCTCGACAGAGATAATTGTTAATTTTTTTATTTTTTCACCCACATGCAAAATAGGCGCTTTACAATCTGATTTTTTTATGTTAATATAAGGTTGGTTGAGAAAAACACATCCAGCCTCCACCCGATACAAGAGGAATACCGAATATGAAATGCCCGATTTGCGGATATCAAGACAGTAAGGTAATAGATTCCCGTCCTACCGAGGACGGAAGCATTCGCCGACGCAGAGAATGCCTCGGCTGCTCGCACCGCTTCACCACATTTGAAACGATAGAATCCAAGCCGCTCTTTGTCATAAAGAAGGACGGCAGCCGCGAGCTGTTCGACCCCGGGAAGCTGCTCGGCGGCATCATCAAGGCATGCTATAAGCGCCCGGTCAGCTCCGAGCAGATGAATGCCATCATACACAGCGTCGAGCAATCGGCGGCAAACTCCTTCAGCGAAGAGATACCGAGCTCGGAGATAGGCTCTATCGTTATGGACGAGCTGCGCAAGATAGACGAGGTATCGTATGTAAGATTCGCCTCGGTCTACCGCGAATTCCGCGATGCCGAAACCTTTATGAAGGAGCTGTCAAAGCTCGGTATCGAAACAAAATAGTCCTCGCTTGCAGATGCAATCTATATATTAACAAAGCCGTGCTGACATCAGCACGGCTTTGTCTGCTCTAACATAATTGTTTTATGCAGTAACACGCAGAAATATTTTTGTAAAACTCTCGCAAAAACTATTGACATTTTTCGAGAAATATTATATATTATTATTGTAAGATAATACAAAGAAAGGAGAATTCAAACATGATAATCGGCAATCTGAAAAGCAGCCACGCGCGACATCGGTGCACTGACATACACGCGCGCAGATATCATCTGCTCTTCTCCCTCCGATGACGTGTTGGCTGCATTTTTAAATTGAATGCAGCTTATACGTCATTTTGTTTTTTGACAATTGAATAAGCATACGGATTACGCCCTCTGACATTAAGGAGTCAACAATGACAACTATAACTAAAAGAATCGCTAAAGCCTTTTTAACAATTGCCATCACGGGCATAATATTGATACCGCAAACAATCCATGCAGCAAATAATCAATCTCAAAACGTTATATCATAGGATGCATCGGACAACGTGTCCGTGCAAACGGTAACTCCCGCACAGCCTACGAATCTAAAGGCGACAAGCCGAACAGAAAGCACAATACATCTAATTTGGGACACCGTAACCCCGCATAATGCAGAAAGATGGCTGATTCAATACCGCGTTACGGGAACAACGACATGGCAGCGCGGCGGTGTAGCTTGGTACACGAACTTTACCGTTGAAGGACTGTCGCCGTATACGCAATACGATTTCAGGGTTTACGCCGAAGCGGGATCGACGTGGAGCGGAACCTGGTCACTCCCGAGTAACACCGTCACTTGGTACACACTTCCCGCTCAGCCGACAAATCTGCGTTCCACAAGTCAAACAGACAGTTCAGTTCATCTGAAATGGGATACTGCAACACCGCATAATGCCGACAGATGGCTGATTCAATACCGTGCTACGGGAACAACGACATGGCAGCGCGGCGGCGTTTCTTGGTATACAAACTTTACAGTGGAAGGTCTGTCACCATATACTCAATACGATTTCAGGGTTTATTCCGAAAACGGTTCAACATGGAGCGGTACTTGGTCAGCATCAAGCAATATCGTTACGCAATATACACTTCCGGCTCAACCGACTAACCTAAGGACAAGCAGTATTAAAGGCGAATCCGTACATCTGAATTGGGATACCGTAACCCCACACAACACAGAAAGATGGCTGATTCAATACAAAGCTGATGGCGGTTCTTGGACAAATGCCGGTGTTTCTTGGTATAAAAATTATACCGTCAGCGGGTTGACACCGACAACAAGCTATTCTTTCCGTGTCTATGCCGAATCCGGGAGTCCGACTTGGTCAGGAACCCATTCGGAAGTAAGTAACATCGCAACCGCCACAACACTTCCTGCAACGCCTACAAATCTTACCGTCAGCGATATTACCGACAGCTCGGTATGGCTCTCTTGGGAAACCGTAACACCTCACAACACGGAGAGATGGCTCATACAGTATAAAGCCGCCGGCGGCTCATGGGTCAATGCAGGCGTCTCATGGAACAAGAGCTATAAGGTAACCGGACTTGCATCCGGAACATCTTACAGCTTCCGTGTATACGGCGAGGTCGGCAGTCCGTCTTGGTCGGGAACTAAATCAATTGTAAGCAATACGGCAACAGCCGCAACCACAGGGTCAGGTTTAACCGCAGCGGCATTGCAAGCTGCATTTGACCAAGTACCGAACAACGGAGACTATGACGGAGTATATGGATTGCAGTGTGTTGACCTGTACCTGTGGTTCGTAGACAATTACACAACACTTGTTGCTCCGTCAGCCGACGGAAAGGATTGTGTTTCCAAACTGGCAAGCAAGTACGGGCTGACCGTCCGCAGCACACCGACACCGTATTCAATATTCAGCACAGATTCGACAAAGGGTTCATTTTGGTGCTATAACGCACAGTACGGTCACACAGGTGTAGTTATTTCGGTAAATACATCTACACAAAAGTGCATTATTCTCCATACAGGGAACAGTCAACAATACGAAACACCTCGCGCATGGATATCTGAGGTGCCATACAATGTTGATGATAATGTAGTATTTGTCGATTTAAGACCGTATCTTAAATAAATACACCGACTTCCACTTAATAAGCAATTTCACCGCATAATACAATATGCGCCATATTCTCCATGGAGGACAATTATGAAAAAAACAACCATTGCGCTGCTTGCCCTGCTGACAGTCACTACGTTAGCAGGTTGCGGAAAGACAGTAACGCCGCCCGGTGAAACGACGGCGCAAACCACAACCGCCGCAAGCACACCGACATCAACAGCAGAAGAAACGACCGCAGAAACGGACACCGTTTTTCCGGACGGTCATTACATCGGCGTATGGTTTTCTTCTGATGAGAAGAAACCCCTCGACTACGTTACACCAAATTTAAGTATAATGCGTATAACTTCCGAATACGTACTCTTCAAGGCAAAATTCTCCGCAGATACACCGTATATCGGAGGAAAAGCAATCGAGCGTGACGGTGAAATGGTATTCGGTGACGGAATTACCGAGGGTATGGAAAACACGGGAGGAATGAAGGGAACGCTTAGCTTCGATAGTGACGGGGTTACGATCCGTTACGATTCGCTCGGTAAATACGGCACGGAAGGCGAAACTCTTACACAGAGGTTCACACAGAAAAACGAGCCTGATATAATGTCATGGCCCGCAAACGACCTGTCCGAAACTGTAAGGTCAGACCTGCAGGGAATTATCGACGAGATAACCGAAAAAGGTTGGGTAGACATCGAGGTGCTTCCTCATGAGCCCAACTTCTCGCTGCGATGGAATGTCGGATATCCCGCTCTTGAGATACCGGACGGGGCAACACTCTACTGCGTGACCGGACGCTCCCCTGCAAACGGCGGATCGATATATATTAATATTTACTCCGTATATGCGGGAGAAAGCAAGCTTGACGAGTTATCGGAGGTTTTTTACAATTCCGCATTTGTTTACGCTCTGAGGGGTATCTACCTTGACAGTTTCATGAGCAGAAGATCTGACGACAGTCGCATACTGAATTATGACGACGCAGAACTAATAAGCTATTTCTTTCCCCCGATCACGCCTCAAGTCGAGCCCGATTAATGCGATTCATTGACACATAGCCGAACATAACAATAATATTAAAACAAATCTTCGAGGAGGTAAATCATGAAAAAAGAATTACTGCTATCCGCTTTTGCTGCAATACTTGTCGCAACATGCTTCGGTACTACAGCCGCAAATGCCGATAATGCCGAGACAGAAACCGATATAAAGACAAATATAAAAGCCGAGGAAAGCACCGAAATCAAAGCCGACGAAAAAATCGAGTTATCGGCAAAGGAAATCGAAATGGAAGAATGGGCAGCTGAAAACAGAACGGTTTTGGAAGAAATTCCACGCTTTGAACAAAACGAAATGAAGATACGAACTGCAGAAGATGCATTCTCATGTGCACCGTACGAGACAACCTTTCTCCCTAAATACAGAGATGTTTACTACTGGGGGCCATCTTTCCTTTGCGATATAGTTGATCAAGATGCTTTAGCGGAGTGGTATGAAACGGTCGTACGTCCGGACTACCGCAACAACGCAGAGCCGAAGGAAATGTATACCGTTTCGTTTGTAAAGTATTTCGAGATATCGAGAGAGGATTTTGAGCGCTGCTGTGAACAGAAAAGAAAGCGCTTGGAATATCTGCGGGATGAACTGGGGCATGATATAAATGTCGAAGGCGCAGAGATTCCGAATGCCGATATAATCTACACCTTTGACAACGAGATAATCAACAACTATTATCTCCGCGATCAGGAGGGTATCATATACACCCCCGCCGATGAGTACTGAGCCCGTATGGCATCCCGCAAAATACCGTGCGGGCAGGACGACGCTCACGGTATGGCATGAACGCATAACATAACAAAACGCCGCTCTGCCGGGAGCGCGCGGAAATAAGCACTGCCGCGCGAGGTCGAACATCCGACCCCGCGCGGCAGGCTTTTTATGTATGCGAGAGATTTTTATATATGCGAGAGTTTTTTATGTATGCAACGGACTATTTATATGCGCAACGGATATTCTATATAAACAGCGAATCATCGAAATACGCAGTGGATTTTTCTATATCATCACGCAAGTATCACATGAAAGAAGATGCAGAAGAAATGCATGATGCTTCCCGCAAGCACGAACATATGAAACACCGAATGCATATATTTATGCTTCTTTCCGATGCCGTAGAGAACCGCGCCTATCGTATACGCGATACCGCCGCCGAGCAGCCAGAGCAGCCCGCCGAGGTCGAGCGAGGCTATCGTAGGTCTGACTGCTATGGCAATGCACCAGCCCATGCCGATATAGCACGCCATAGAGAGCTTCTGATACTTTTTGAGGTCGATGGCGGTAAAGGTCGTAGCAAGCGCCGCAAAGCCCCATACAACACCGAATATCGCCCATGCCCAGCCGGGGTAATTACGTCTTATCGCGACGAGCAGGATAGGCGTATAGCTGCCGCCTATCAGAAAGTATATCGAGCAATGGTCGAGCACCTGAAGAACGCGCTTTCCCATACAATCGTGCAGACCGTGATAGATGCTCGACATCGTATAGAGAATGACGAGTGATGCACCGTACAGCGCGCCGCTGACAACGCCCCATGCGTCGCCCCTGACCGCAGCAAACACAACGCACAGCACGAGCGCGGTTATTCCGAGCGCGCCGCCGACGATGTGCGAGATCATATTGAATATCTCCTCGCCCTTTGTATAGCTCGGCAGCACTCGCATTGACAGCTTTGTTCTTTCCATATATTTATATCCTTTCGTGTCGAAGAAACGGAATATCTGAAAATAAAATGCTCAAGATAATAACGTGTCACGTATCATCTTGAGCACTATATTACATCATTTCCATTTGAATGTCAAGTGTCAAATTGTTAATATTTTTGTGCAGCGTCCCCGCGAACGCAAAAGCGGTAATTTTTTCACTGTCCGCGCTCTGCCCCGCAGGATGCTGTGTCATCCCCGCACCGCTTATTCGAGCTCGAATGCGCCCGTATACAGCTGATAATATGTTCCCTTTTCGGCTATCAGCTTATCATGGCTGCCGCGCTCGATTATTCTGCCGTGGTCGAGCACCATAATGACATCCGAATTCTTGACGGTCGAGAGACGGTGCGCGATAACGAACACCGTTCTGCCCTCCATCAGCTTATCCATACCGCGCTGAACGATAGCCTCGGTACGTGTATCTATCGAGGAGGTCGCTTCGTCGAGTATCATTACAGGCGGGTCGGCGACCGCCGCGCGGGCGATGGCTATCAGCTGGCGCTGACCCTGCGAGAGGTTTGCGCCGTTGGAGGTAAGCATGGTATCATAGCCCTGCGGCAGGCGGGAAATAAAGTCGTCCGCACCCGCGAGTCGGGCGGCGGCGCGGCATTCCTCGTCGGTCGCGTCGAGCTTTCCGTATCTGATATTGTCCATCACCGTGCCCGTGAACAGGTTCGTCTCCTGAAGAACGATGCCGAGCGAGCGGCGCAGGTCGGATTTTTTGATCTTATTGATATTGATGCCGTCGTAGCGTATCTTGCCATCGGCGATATCGTAGAAACGGTTGATGAGGTTGGTGATAGTGGTCTTGCCCGCGCCCGTTGCACCGACGAATGCCACCTTCTGCCCGGGCTCCGCGAATACGGAGACATCGTGCAGCACCGGTTTTTCGGGCGTATAGCCGAAATCGACATCGGTCATACGTACATCGCCGCGCAGCTCGGTATATGTAACGCTGCCGTCGCCGTGCGGATGCTTCCATGCCCATCTGCCCGTATGATGATCTGCCTCGCGGATGCTGCCGTCGTCGGAAATCTCCGCGTCTACGAGCGTAACATATCCGTCGTCGGTCTCCGGCTGCGTGTCGATAAGTGAGAAGATACGTTCAGCGCCCGCCATTGCAAGCACTACCGAGTTTAACTGCTGCGAGACCTGATTGACATTTCCCGTGAACTGCTTGGTCATGCTCATAAACGGCACGAGCACGTCGACGGTAAGAACACCGATGCCCGCCGCTATCGAGCTGATACCGACATTAGGCAGACCCGAGAGCACGAGCGCGCCGCCGACGGTAGCGCAGAGAACGTAGAGCACGTTTCCGATATTCATTATGATAGGCCCGAGAACGTTTGCATAAGCATGCGCACGGTAGCTGTCCTGATAAAGCTCCTCGTTTATCTCATCAAAGCCGCGCTGAGCCTCGCCTTCGTGGCAGAATACCTTGATGACCTTCTGCCCGTTCATCATCTCCTGCGCGTAGCCCTCTGCATTTCCTATCGAGCGCTGCTGACGGATGAAGTACTTAGCCGAGCCGCCGCCGACCTTCTTTGACACAACGACCATCAGCACAACGCCGAGAACGATAATGAGCGTCATGGGAATGCTGTACCAGAGCATTATGCCGAGCACCGTCAGCACTATGACCGCCGCCTGCAGCAGCTGCGGGAGCGACTGCGATACGAGCTGACGCAGCGCGTCGATATCGTTTGTGTAATAGCTCATGATGTCGCCGTGCTTGTGAGTGTCAAAATAGCTGATGGGCAGATTCTGCATGCCGTCGAACATACGGCAGCGCAGCTTGCAGAGAAAGCCCTGCGTAATTACCGCCATGAGCTGGTTATACGCGGTTATCGAGAGCATTGCGAGCAGATACAGCACGACAAGGATTATCACTATCGGGATTATCTCCGCAAATGCCGCGTCTATATCGCTGTCGCCGCGCTCGAGATAGTCGGTAACGATGCCGAGCACCTTCTGCACGAATATCGACGGGATGGACGATACTATCGCGGAAAATATAATGCACACCGCCGTCAGCGGAACAAGACGGGGATAAAACTCTATCAGCAGGCGGAGAATACGGCCGAGCGAGCCGGGCTTTTTGCCGCTCTGAACTTTCTTCTTATCATTCTTCATCTCCGTCACCTCCTGTCTGCTGCTCGTAAAGCTCACGGTAGATATCCGAGCTGTCAAGCAGCTGCTCATGCTTGCCCGATGCAACTATTCTGCCGCCATCGAGCACTATAATCATATCCGCATCCATCACCGACGAGACGCGCTGCGATATGATTATCTTTGTTGTTTCGGGGATAAAGCGGGCAAAGCCGTCGCGAATGAGCGCGTCGGTCTTGGTGTCGACCGCGCTCGTCGAGTCGTCGAGAATAAGTATCTTCGGCTTGCCGAGCAGCGCGCGGGCAATGCAGATACGCTGCTTCTGACCGCCGGAAACATTCGTTCCTCCCTGCTCTATATGAGTGTTGTAGCCGTCCGGGAACGACTCGATAAATTCATGCGCCTGCGCGAGACGGCACGCCTCGACAAGCTCCTCATCGGTCGCTGATTCGTTGCCCCACCGCAGATTCTCCGCGATTGTGCCGGAGAACAGCATGTTCTTCTGCAGCACCATTGCGACCGACCGACGAAGCGAGTCAAGCTCATAGCTGCGAACATCCTCTCCGCCGACGCGAACCGCACCCGCGCTGACATCGTACAGACGCGGTATCAGCTGAACGAGCGAGGATTTTCCCGAGCCCGTTCCGCCGAGCACACCGACCGTGCTGCCCGACGGGATATGCAGCTCGATATCCGAGAGCGCGTCGCGCTCCGCCTTTTCGGAATAGCGAAACGAAACACCGTCGAAATCTATCTCGCCGTCGCGCACCTCGGTAAGAGCACCGCTCGGGCTTGTCAGCGTAGGCTGCTCGTCGAGCACCTCGCCGATACGCTCCATCGACTCGTACGAGATGGTCAGGATAACATAGATCATCGAGAGCATCATCAGCTGCATCATTATCTGAAAGCCGTAGTTGAGCATAGCCGATATCTCACCGACGTTGATGGCAGCGCCGCCCGAGGAGAGTATCATGCGCGAGCCGACAAGCAGGATAAATACCATGTTAAAGTATATGCATAGCTGCATAAGCGGTGCGTTGAGCGCCACAATACGCTCTGCACGGGTAAAGTCGCCGCGAATATCGTCGGCAGCCGCTCCGAACTTTTTCTTTTCATGGTCCTCGCGCGAGAAGCCCTTTACAACGCGCATTCCGCGGACGTTTTCCTCAATGGATTCGTTCAGTCGGTCATACTTGCGGAATACAGAACGGAAGGCGGGCATTGCCTTTCTCGCTATCATGAGCAGTCCGAAAACAAGCACGGGTATGATGATAACAAAGGAGGTCGCGAGCGCGCCGCCCATTATGAACGCCATGATTATCGAAAAGATAAGCATCAGCGGCGCACGCACCGCTGTGCGGATAGTCATCATATACGCAAGCTGCGCATTCGATACGTCCGTCGTCAGACGGGTGACGAGCGACGAGGATGAAAAACGGTCGATATTCGCAAACGAAAAGTGCTGTATGCTCGCAAATATGTCGCTGCGCATATTCTTTGCAAAGCCCGCAGACGCCTCTGCGCTCGTCTTGCCCGCTATCGCGCCCGCGCAGAGCGAGCAGAGTGCAAGCACGATGAGCAGACCGCCGCGCGAGAGTATAAAGCGCATGTCGGTGCCCTGCTGAACGCCGTTCAGCATGCTCGCTGTGACAAACGGGATAATGGTCTCCATCACCGCCTCTATCAGTATGAAAATAAAGGTGAGTACGGTCGCCTTTTTGTATTCGCGTACACACCGCAACAGCTTCAGCATTCTTCCTTACCTGCCTTTCCCGGCTTTTTGTATGCGCCGGTCTCTCTTATCATGTCGTCAAGGATAGAGGCGGCATCCGATATACAGCGCAGACACGGACGCTTTGCGTAAAACTCCGCATCCCGCTTCGCAGGCTCGGGACCCGGTGCTGCGGACACACCGCGCATAAGATCGCGGCAGACAATAGAGCCGTACCGTGCGCGGAACGCCTCCGCGAGCGATTGTATGCGGGCATAGTGCGCCGTTTTTCCGTCAAGGTCGCCGGGCTTATCATAGCCCCACAGCAGTCCCGCCGCCATGAATATCCCGCTCACGGCGCCGCAGACCTCACGCAGTCTGCCCATTCCGCCGCCGAACGACGACGAGAGCCGCAGCGCCGTCTGCCTGTCCATTCCCGTAAGATCGGAAAAAGCAAGGAAGGTCGACTGCGCGCAGTTATAGCCCTCAAGAAAGAGCGATGCGGCGATCTGCGCATGGTCGGGCAGCTCGCCGAGCACATGCGATAGCAGCTCGGTCGCGCTCGAGACAATGACCTGTGCACCGCTGCTCTCGAGAAAATCACGATCGCGAAATCCCCAATCGACCGAAATGCAGTCCATATCCGCCGCCTGTGCCGTCAGTATGTCAACATCCGAGTCGCCGATGTACACAGCCTCCTCGCGGCGGTAGCCGAGACTGCGCAGCACCTCGAGCACAGAATCGGGCGCGGGCTTTCGTGCAACGCCGTCACGCTCGCCGACGGTTATATCGAACATCGCGGGAAAATAGCGCTTACAGAGCTCGCGCACCGCCTCATCGCGTTTGTTTGACACCACCGCGGTGCGAACTCCGCAGGCGGAGAGCCGCGTAAGCATCGGAATTATTCCGTCATACGGCTTTGTGCTGTCGTACATATGTGCGCCGTACCATTCGATAAAGTCGCGGTAGACCTGCTCCGAGGCGCTGCCGTCCGTACCCTCGGGTACTGCGCGCTCGCAGAGCTTATGTATTCCGTTTCCCACCATCTGCCGCACCTCGTCGATAGTCCGTGCGGGCATTCCGTTTTTCTCGAGCGCGGCATTCGTCGCCGCCGCCAAATCCTCTAAGGTATTCAGCACCGTTCCGTCAAGATCGAATATCGCCAGTCTGTATTTCATTTCCGCCCCTTTCCCCGCCCTGCACCGCATGCGGTGGTTAAAGCGCACACGGCAGCCGCCGTCTCGCTTAAAATCAGAACTGAATCGCTGCATTTTCGGAATGTACGGCAGCCGATCCGGTATAATGCTCTCGCGCTTTTCTCCTACGGCTTTTCCTATACGTCATTCCGTATTTCTTCATTGTAGCACAAAAAAATGTGAAATTCAACCCGTATTATATAATACGGCAAAATACACAGAGCGACCGCCCATGCGATGACGATCGCTCACGTTTTTGCTCATTTCATCTGCGCGGTTATCTCCTTCATTGCCCGGTAAAACCGATCTGTCTGCTCTGCCGTATTGTATATTCCGAAGCTTGCGCGAACCGCGCCGCCCTCGGGCGTTCCGAGCATCTTGTGCGCAAGCGGCGAGCAGTGCAGCCCCGCACGAACGCATATTCCGCGGGCATCGAGCTCCGCCGCGACCTCCTCGCTGCCGCGTCCCATAACATTGAACAGAACAACCCCGCCTACCCGCTCCGGCATATACACGCGAACACCCGACAGCGACAGCAGCATATCCCTCACCCGTCTGCCGAGACCGCAGATATGCGTCTCTATCGCTTCTTCTCCAATCTCGCGGACAAAGCGGATCCCTGCCTCAAGCGATGCGATCGCAGGGAGACACAGCGTTCCCGCCTCGAGCCGTTCGGGAAGCGATTCGGGCATGCTCAGCTCTGCAGAGGCAATACCGCTGCCGCCCTCGATAAGAGGTCGAAGCGCCATCGAATCGAGAGCGGGCGAGACGATAAGAAAGCCGCAGCCGATGCCGTACAGTCCCTTGTGCCCGGATGAGCAGAGAATATCTATACCGTCGCGCTCCATGTCTATGGGGATATGCCCCGCCGACTGCGCTGCATCGACGATAAACCGCGCCGCGCGTGAGCGGCATACCGATCCGATTGCGCCGAGGGGCTGAGTTATACCGCAGATATTCGAGCTGTGGCAGCATACGACGGTATCCCCGCGCGAAAGCCGTCCCGACAGCTCTGCCGATGCTGCCGATGCCTCGGTGCAGGCGCGATATATCCCGTAGCTGCATCCGCGCTCCGCAAGCGACGCAACGGGGCGCAGCACCGAGTTGTGCTCTATCGATGAAATGAGATATCTGCCGCCGCGCCGCGCGATCCCCTTGATGGCAAGGTTGAGCGCATAGGTGTCGTTTGCGGTAAAAATGACATTTTCCGGTCTGGAGCAGCCGAACATCTCCGCAAGCGCCGCCCGACATCTGTACACCCGCTCGGCTGCCGCGAGTGTGGCGCGGTGTCCTCCGCGTCCGGGATTCCCGTACTCGCCGCGCATGGCCTCTCCCACTGCGCGCAGCACGGCGGGAGGCTTTGGATATGAGGTCGCGGCATTATCAAAATATATCAGACTCACCGCGCGCCTACCTTATTATACGTTCATAGCCGATACCGCTGCCGCGGAGCCTGGCGGTCGCCCGACCGAGCTCCTGCGCAGACAGCATCAGCCCGTAAGAGCAGCCCTTGCCGCCGCCCTCTATCCTGACGGGCGAGGAATATATCCCGACCGCCGCGAGAACCTCCCGCGCACGGAAAACCGCATTGACCGAACCGATGACGATTCGCGCCCTGCCGCCTGCATGTGTACCGTTCACCGTCTTTTTCCTTCTTTCGCTTTTCATTTCTGCCCGCATAGTGCCTCGATTCATTATATGCCGCCGCGCATTACGTGGTGACGGGCAACGGCGGGTGAACATACTGCGGTAATGCACACAGAGATATTATAATTATCGCCCTCCTTTGCCGCGATAAAAAGGAGCACCTGCGCGGTGCTCCGAATGATATAATGAAATGATATGCAATTTTTCTATATGATCCTACCCTGCTGCGGCTCGCCCATACGCGCCGTCAGGCACCTACAAGCACGCCGCCGAGCTCGCGCTCGAGTATAGCCCTCTCCGAAAAAGGAACCTTTTTTCCGCATACTATCTGATAATCCTCATGTCCCTTGCCGGCAAGGAGAACGGTATCCCCGCGCTCCGCGGTGCGAACGGCATACTGTATCGCCTGCTCGCGGTCGGCTATTCTGACCGAAGGGGTCACCTTGAGATACGAGCATATCTCGGCAATTATCGCATCCGGATCCTCAAAGTCGGGATTGTCGCTCGTAACAATACAGAGGTCGGCAACACCGTCCGCCGCCTCGGCAAGCTCGCGCCTGCGCAGCTCCGCCCTGCCTCCGATAGAACCGAAAAGCACGATAAGCCGCCCCTCGGTATGCGGGCGCAGCACCGACAGCACGCTTGCAAGGCTTGCGCCGTTATGAGCATAATCAATTATAAAGCGCCGCTCGCCGTCGCTGAAGCTCTCGAGCCTGCCACGGACATGCGCCCGACGCAGCGTCTCGGAGATTACCCCGTCACCTACACCCTCGGCACGCAGTACCGCAATCGCCGCAAGCGCATTATAAACACTGAAGATCCCGGGCATCGCGACAGTAAAGCGTACCCCGCCGACCTCAAAGCTCATTCCGGCATTTCCGCAGACAGAGGTCTCGCGTATATCCTCCGCGCGCAGAGCGCAGGCAGAGTCGATACCGTAGCCGATAACATCCCCTGTGGCTGAGTGCGCCATTCTTCCGCATTGCGCATCGTCCGCATTAAGCACGCTGAGTGCAGATACGGCAAACAACCGCGCCTTGCTGCTTATATATTCCTCCATATCCGCATGCTCGGTCGGTCCTATGTGATCAGGCGAGAGATTAGTAAATACGCCCTCGGCAAAGTGCAGTCCATATACGCGGTCGAGCTTATATGCCTGAGAGGAAACCTCCATAACGACCGTCTCTACTCCCGCGTCGCGCATGTCGGCAAGTGTACGTGCAAGCTCAAGCGCATCCGGCGTCGTATTTGCAGACGGACGCAGGCATCCGCCGTATCCGATTCCGCAGGTGCCGATTATGCCGACCCTGCGTCCCGCCGCTTCAAGACCCGATCGGATAAGCTCGGCGGTCGTGCTCTTTCCCTTGGTTCCGGTAATACCGATAAGACGAAGCGATGCCGCCGGCTCTCCGTAAAAGCGCTGCGCGATCACCGCAAGAGCACGGCGTGTCGACGAAACAACGGTGACAGACGCATCCTCCGCAAGATCGAGCGGACGCTCGGCAAGGAAGCAACGGCAGCCGCTCTCGTACGCACTCGCAGCAAAATCGTGACCGTCGCTCCTTGCGCCGGATATGCAGACGAAAAGACTGCCGCGCCGCGCACTGCGCGAATCGGTAGTAAGCGCGGTAATTTCGATATCGGCATCGGGCACTGTCTGTGCGCCCGATGCTGTAATAATATCGCATCCGTCAAGCAGCCGGCTCAGCTTCATTTTTTCGGTACTCCTTTTTTCTGTTTATATCCGTTTCACGTAAGATAAAAGAACGTAATACATCCGCTCTTACGCCGCAGGGGCGTCCCGATATCGCTATCGAGCAGTCCAAATCCGTTCGGAGGGTCTGATGCGGCGAACACGTTATTTATTATAGCGCTCCACGCCCGAGACCGGGTAATAGCGCTCGAATTTCTTTATCTGATGGCGCTCCTGTATAGCTACATAAAACACGCGCAGCGGATTGAAAAATGTATCGGGACTATAGTGCATCGACGAAAATGCCTTGCCCTCCGCGCGGCAGCGGAATATCTGCTCGCGCTCCGAGACGGTCGCATAGCGCAGCACAAGCTTCAGCGGCAGATAGCTCCAGTATGCCTTTTCCTCACAGAAAACACATTCTCCGCTTCTGCCGAGCAGCTTATCCTCCACTATAAGGCGGGCGGGGTTGCAGCCCGACGCGGTAAGGTAATAGTTGCTTCTGCCCTGACGGACATTGATCTCAAACAGCTTGAACTCGCCGTCGCGACTGTCGAGCTTGATATCGAAATTCGCAAAGCCGCGATAACCGATATCCTCGAGAAACTTTTTCAGCTTCTCCATCAGAGGACGATTGTAGTCGGTGAGTATCGCCGCATGGTTGCCCATGCCCTTCGGAGTATGCTCCTCGAGCAGCACGTGCCCGAGGCAGAGCATACGCGCTTTGCCGTCCGAACCGCAGTACGCGGTAAGCGTGTACATCTGCGAATCGTCTCCCGGTATGGTATCCTGTACTATTATCTTATCGGGATAGCCTGAAGCATAGATGGCGGAAACAATCGACTCCGCCTCACGCTGCGAATGTGCACGGTAAACCTTCTGCATTCCGTCAAAGGGGTGCTTCCAGTACAGAACGCTGCTCGAGGGCTTGATTATAATAGGATAGGAAAAATCGGCGGTATCGACCGCGTCGCCCTTTGACAGCACGACCGTGCGCGGATATGGAATGTCGTAATGCTCGCAATACTCGTAAAAGCGCGCCTTGAGCGTAATATCCTCCGTCAGTGCCTCGTCGGGACAGGAGATTATGTAGTGTTCTCCGAGCCGCTTCTGATATTTGATGATGAGAGTTGCATAGTCGTCGGTGCAGCCCATAAGAATGAGCTTTTCTCCCGCATGCCGACCGGCAAACTCCTCGAGAGTATTCAGCATTACCTCGGGATCGTCAATATCAGGCACTGCGCGGAACTTCACTATGCGGCAGTACTCGGTATTTCCGACCTTATATCTGCCGAAGGCATAGCTGCGCACACCGTACGCCTCGTGAAAGGCACGGGCAACATTGTAGCAGTTGAGGTCTGCGCCGAGCAGAACGGGAGTTATCTTCACTCCGCGAAGCTCGGTCTCAATATTTCTTTTTGCCATATGATCGCTTCCTTATAATGCGGCAGCGGGTCTGCCGTGCCGCCGAATGATTGTCGCCCGAAGAGTAACGGTGCAAGCAATATTGAATATGCCGTGGCGCTGCCGTATCGATCAGGATCTGCCGCGCCGGTATTACTCAGCTGCGGAGAAAGAACTGCTCGTACCAGACAAGGAATACAAGCGCCGTCCATATCTTTCTGCCGTTGTTCGCGCTGCCCTGCTTGTGCTCGTCGAGCAGGCGGACAAGCGCGTCACTGTCAAAGAACCGCCCTGCCTCCGGCGAGGTAAAGTAGTCGCGTGCGTACTTATAGTACCGCTCGTCACGGAACCAATAGCGTATCGGTACGGGAAATCCGACCTTCGGACGGTTTGCCCAGTCGTCGGGTATCGTGCGATTAGCCGCCTGACGCAGCACATACTTTGTAATGCCGTCCTTTATGCGGTAGCCGGCGGGTATGCGCTCCGCAAGCTCCATTACGCGTCTATCAAGGAACGGTACGCGCAGCTCGAGCGAGTGCGCCATGCTCATCTTATCCGCCTTGAGCAATATATCGCCGGGCAGCCAGAGCTTCATATCGAGATACTGCTTCTTTGTCAGCTCATCGGCTGAAGCTACGTTCTTATATATATCTGCCGTTATCTCACGCGGCGTTCTGCCTATGCGGTAATCGGATGCAAGATAGGAAGGCGCCTCGCGCTCGCTGTACACCATAGCCTGACCGATAAAGTAATCCTCCGGTCTGCCGCTGCTTCGGATAATGAAATCATGCCCCTTAAAGTACGGCAGATGCCGTGCGACAGCAGCTGCCGCAATACGAAGTCCGCGCGGCAGATGCTTATACTTCTGCATTTGCGGAGTATCGCGATACCAGTCGTAGCCTGCAAATATCTCGTCAGAGCCCTCGCCGGACAGTACGACGGTAACATGCTCCCGCGCGAGCTGCGCAAGGAAGTACAGCGGCACCGACGACGGGTTGGACTGCGGCTCATCCATATGATACTGTATCGTAGGCAGGCTGTCCATGCACTCCTCCGCCGTCAGCGTACGGCTGATATTGCGGATGCCGAGCAGCTCAGACAGCTCGCGCGCATAGCAGGTCTCGTCAAACTTTTCGTAATCGTAGCCGACCGAGAAGGTGAGCTCGGGGCGCATAGCCGCAGTTATGTAGCTCGAGTCGACACCGCCGGAGAGAAATGCGCCGACCTTGACATCGGCTATTCGGTGTGCCGATACCGATTCACAGACGGCGCCGTCAACAAGCTCTATCCACTCATCGAGGCTCTTCGTTCGATCGGGTACAAAATCAGTCTCCCAATAGCGCCCGGTCTCGAGCTTTCCGTCCTTCCAGAGCAGCCAGTGAGCCGGAGGCAGCTTATATACCCCTTCAAAAAAGGTCTCATCCTCCGATGAGTACTGAAAGGTAAGATACGGGCGCAGGCTGCGCGGGTTAAGCCGCTTGTCAAAGTCCGGATGCTCAAGAAAGCTCTTTATCTCCGAGCCGAAGATAAGCCCGCCGTCGGGCATGGGATAATAATAAAACGGCTTTATTCCGAAATAGTCTCGGGCGCAGAAGAGCGAATGCTCCGCATCGTCCCACACGGCAAACGAAAACATTCCGCGCAGATGATCGAGCATTCCTCTGCCGTATTCCATATACGCATGGAGCAGCACCTCGGTATCGCTCTCTGAGTGAAATGTATGTCCGCGAAAGGCAAGCTGCGCCTTTATCTCACGGTAATTATATATCTCACCGTTGAAGATAACGGTATATCTGCCGTCCTCGCTCGTCATAGGCTGACGTCCCGCCTCGGATAGGTCGATGATGCTCAGCCGTCTGAAGCCGAGCGTTATTCCGTCTCCGAGATAATCGCCCGACATATCGGGTCCGCGATGAACTATGCGGTCCATCATGCGGGAGATTATCTCCCGCCGTGCTTCAAGCATTCCGGTAAATCCGGCAATTCCGCACATATGCTATCCTCCATTGCCGCTCAGGCGGGTGTTTTTTTGCTTGCCGCGATATTCGCGCACACACGGTCGTATATCGCGCCCGCAGCGAGCGAGCCGAGCACTCCGAAGAGCACGCCGAGCAGTGCGCCGCAGATAACGTCGGTCGGATAATGAACAAAAAGGAACAGTCGCGACACCGCAACGAGCACCGCTCCGACATATGCGGGGATAGCCCACTTCGTGCGGTTCATCGCAAGCGCCGTCGCCGCCTCAAAGCAGCAGAGTGAATGCCCCGACGGGAACGAATAGTCGGAGAGATGCGACACCACCGACTCTATCCCCTCGATAGCGTCGTACGGACGCGGTCTGGCGACGACGTTTTTTATGATGCCGTTTCCGACGATAACTCCGATAAGCAGCGAAGCACCTATGCAGATGCCGCTGCGGCGGGTCTTTTTAAAGAAAAGCAGTATGACCGCCACGGCTATCCAGAAGATGCCGCCCTCGCCGAGCAGCGTTACGATTCGAAAAAACATAGTGAGAAAGGCGCTGTGCACATTCTCGTATATTGCCGTAATGACCGACGCGTCCCACGTCGTTACGGCTTCTAAAAATGCTCCCATAGTATAGTTCCGTTTCTTTTTTTATTTCATTGAGCCGTCATCTCAGCTCAGGCGCATCCTGACAAGGAGAAAATCCGCGCCGCTGCGTGCAAATACAAGCTCTGCGCCCTTGACCGTATCGGTCTTTTGACCGAAATTTTTCATTTCCGCCGTAAAATCGACCTTGCAGGAGAACATATCCGCGCCGTGGCTGAAAAAGTCGTATGCCGTAATATCAAGGCTCTTTACCGTGCACGGTATGTTCTGAGCAAAGCTGAAGCGCGAGGCTGTAATATCCTCGTAGGCCTCCGAGCCCTGCCATGTCAGGCTGCGGGTAGCGACGAATTTTGCCATTGTACCGTCGGTATAGCCTGCGGCGGTATATGTAACATAGGTCTCTATAAATTTCTCGACCGTCTGTGTGCAGCTCTCGGCGAGAGGCGCGCTGCCTGCGCCGTCGAAGCGGCATACACCGTCTAAGTCAAAGCTGCCCTCAAAGGTCGCGCCCGCAGAATCTATATACTGCGCGCTCGGCTGCTCCGTAAGGTCGTCGACGCGATAGACAAGCTCGCGGTCGTCCCCGCCGCTGTACGCGGAAAGTCCGTCGAGGATCGGGTAAACAGCGCCCTGCTCCGCCGATGCGCGTTCAAGCGTCTCGCCGCAGAGCACGACCGTACCGGAGGACGGCGCATGTATCTCGGCGCTGTAAAAAGTCGGAAGGAACTCCGACACATAGCTGTCGACGAGCCGGCAGGAGGTCACCGAATACACCTCAAGACCGAAGCGGCTCTGTCCGCTCGGTGCGATGGTAACGAGCGCAACGGTCTTGCCGTCGCGTATAACGCCGTAGCTCAGTGATCCGTCGTCTCCCGTTCCGCCGGTACGCGCACTCGAGAGCGAATCCGATGCAGCCGATATATCGGCTGCAAGCGCTGCGGCATTTTCCTCATCCGCGCCGCGCCGCTCCGATATGAGCGAATATACAGCCGAGCCGTCAAGCGATGAAAAATAATCCTTTATCCGATTCTCGGGGCGTGTGTACTCAAATGCGGACATAAATGCATAGAAAACGCAGAGTCCCACCGCAATAACGGCAAGCGCGATGATTATATATATCCTAAGTCCTCTGAAAAATCCGCTCTTTCTTTTACGCAGATCGGAAACATCCACCGCCCTTATGCCGCTGCCATTCGATTTGTCGGATGGTACAGCACCCATCGGCTGTGTGCGCGGACGCGGCACTCCCACAGACTGCGCGCTGTCGCGCGATGCTCTGCCCGCGCCCGTCCGTGCGGGATTCTGCTGTCCTCTTGCAGTGCCGGGCTGCGTGACATTGCGCCAAGCCTTCGCCGCATCGGGCTGCAAACTCTGCCTCGGAGAGGCAGCACGGTCTGCCTGACGTACTCTGTTCGCGGTTTCGGAGCGTTTCGGCTCTGTCATCGGCTGTCGTGCACCGCCGGTCGAAGCCTGCCTGATATTGCCGGGCATGTTCCGCCGAGCCGCACTCTGTGCAGTCTGCTGCGGTGCGCATGTCGGTTCTCCGCCCACCCCGTTCTGCACGGTTTGCCGTACAGCATCCGATGCTGCCGGACCGGTTTCATTTGGTTCCTCGCCCGACTCTGCCCGCTGCGCCGCCCGAGCCTCGGGTCTCAATATTTTAGGAATACGGCTCTGCCCGTTTTCCGGACCGCTCTGCGCTGCCGACACAGCCTCACCGCCCGTGTCGTCTCCGGTCGAGGCGGTATTGCGACGCTCGCGCAGTCTGTCGAGCGAGGCGGCAGAGGACGGTGTGAATATGTTCTTGTTTTCGTTATCCATAGCCGTCCTCACTTTACAAGTATCGCATTCGGGAGCACGCGCTCGCCGTAAACGTAAGCCGAATTATTCATAGTTCCGCCGTCATACATCATAAGCGATGAGGCACCTCCGTCGAGGTTCGAGGCGTTGACAGCGCCGTAGTCGAGCATAACGCTGACAAGGTCGTCAAGCGTTGCGCCGAGCGAGCCTATGGAGCGTCCGTTGATAACAAGCATCAGCATCGCGCCGTCGGATCGCTGTCCTATAGCGGTACGCGGATTAAAGCCGCCGCTGAGGCTTCCGCCGGAATTGCATGGCGTGCCGTTGATTATAAGAGCAGGGCCGAAGCTGACCGCATCGCGAACGCCTGCGTCGAGCGCCGACTTCGGAGACATAGTTCCGACATGCAGAATGCCGTCGCCGTCGATGCCGACCATACTGTACGAGCCGTTCATACTGCCGTATTTCAGTTCCCCATCCTTTATGACGGCCCCCTTCGGAACACCGCCGTTGCCCATTCCGCCCGGATCGGCAAAGCCGCCGGCGTTCGTACCGCCTATCGCACCGTACTTCTCGATAAGGCGCTTGAGAGACAGTCCCTTTTTATCCTCGCCGTAGGCATCGGGAATGCCGACAAAGACGCGCTTCGGGTCGTCCACTATCATCATAACGCCGTTGTATGTGCCGCCGCTGACCTGCTCCACGCGTATGCCGTCGCCCTGTGCGACGATCTCGGCAGTCGAGGTATTATCTGTGTTGCTGCCGTCGGTACTGTTATCCGAGCTGCCGTCGGAGGGTGTTTTGTCGTCATTTTTATCCCCGCCTATCGTGATAAGATCGGTATTCTGCTCGGTATTCTGCATTCTGTCGACCGCCGCAGCCTTTTCGGCAAGTATTGCATCCACCTCATCGCGCGAGAGGCACATATCGGCAAGAAAGCCTCCGGCGCTCGTCTCCTTGACACTCATTACAAACAGACGCTTAGCCGATTCGGACGGGCCGTGCGTAAGTATGAGCATAACACCGTAAAGCGCTATAACAATGAGCAGCAGTGTTACCGCAAACACGATAAGCACGCGCGCTATCACCGTCGACGGACGCAGGCGGCGCTTCTTTTTGGTTGTTTGCCGCGACATGAGTCTGTTCTGCGGCATATCTGTCGGTCGTATAGGAGCTGATGTATTCAAGGCTCTTTCCTTTCACATACAAAGGCATTTTCCACATCCGCGCAGCGGTCACATCCGAGAACTAATCGCGTGCGGCATGCAGCATTTGACGGGAACATCCGTATAAATGTTTAGATTATCTTTTTCGGTGCAGACGATTTTAGCCGACCCGCGGTGGGGAGAGATAAAAAAGATGCAGAATCGTCGAAAATCGTCACGTCGCCGTACAATTGTACGGCAGAGGCGATTTTCGGCGG
>ERZ824600.2008-NODE-2008-length-22896-cov-31.211943_pt1 | contig 22896 bp, 22 predicted proteins | sample MGYA00519933_ERZ824600 | MGnify/ENA primary metagenome ERZ824600 (study PRJEB31778, sample SAMEA3449178) | human gut metagenome | biome: human gut; feature: human-associated habitat; material: faeces | place: United Kingdom | collected 2010/2012 ... | reverse complement strand
AAAAGTCGCTTGATTTTTCTTAAAGAATATTGAAAAGTCGCTTGATTTTTCTTAAAGTGTTTATTAAATAATAAAATAATATAATTTAATTATACGAGAGGGTGAAAATATGAAAAAAATTTATTTATTAATCATAACTGTATTATGTTGTGTGATACTTTTTATGAATGTTGATTTTAATGTTTATGCTGTTGGAACAGATGATTGTGATGATGTGTATTCAGAAGCAGTAGAATTAACAAAAGAATCATTAGTTTTAGATGATGAGATTTCTGACTTATATGAAGATTCAATATCAGTTGTTGATGGAAAATACGTATTTGAGGGCGATAAATATGATGAAAATTACGATTTCATTAATTCTAATATTGAAATAGTTAATTTATTGGCAGAACAAGATGTTGTTAGTGTTACTGAAGAAAAGCTTTAGTTTTTGATTCATTAAGCAAGGCAGGTTTAGAACCATATTATTTTGCCAAAGGCAGTGGATTAGAAATTGATTTTGTTGTATCTTATAATGGATACCCTACTCTTGTGGAGGCTAAAGCTAAAACAGGAAATACAAAATCTAGTAAAACAGTAATGAATCGTCCCGAACATTATGGTAAAACAAAATTGATAAAAAATAGTGATTATAATATAAGTGAAGAAGGAAATATTATTACAATTCCACATTATTTAACTTTTGTATTAGGAAAAATAAAGTACGATTCTTAATATCGAATGATATACTATCGCGGTTTTAAATAATAGTATAGATAAACGTATAGTAAAAAACAAATTTTGAAAATTTGTACTAGTTATAATTAAAGCGCTATCATTTAACAAAGCATATAAAAAAACTTGAATTTGAAAAAAAAGAGCGTATAATGTTTGCACGTGTGGTGATAGTATGAATTTTACAACAACATTATTTAATGTTTTAATAATGCTATTTTATATGGCAATTGGTTTTATTGTTACAAAGGCTAAGAAGGCTACAGCTTCTCATGCTAAAACATTGTCAGCTTTACTTTTATATGTTTGTGGACCTGCTATGATTTTAAGTGCCTTTGAAGCAGTAGAATACTCTTTAGATAATCTTAAACAAATGGGAATCTTTTTTCTTGCAAGCTTGTTAATTCAAGTTTTAGTCATTATGATTTTATATTATGCCTTAAGAAAAAAGTTTTCTGATGCTAAATATCGTGTTTTAACCTTTGGAGCAGCTTGTGGAAATGTAGGATTTTTTGGTCTTCCATTAGTACAAGCATTATTTCCAAATGATCCTATTGTTTCTTGTTACTCATCTGTTTATGTAATGAGTATGAATATTATTGCATTTACCTTAGGTGTTTTTTTAATAACGCAAGAGGCTAAGTATGTTTCTTTAAAAACAGCGATACTTAATCCAACCTCTCTTGCTATTTTTGTTGCTTTACCACTTTATATATTTAAAATTCATTTTCCTCAAGTATTAGGAAATGCTATTAATATTTTGGGTAAAATGACAACCCCTTTATGTATGATAGTGTTAGGAATGCGATTATCAACGGTTAATATTTTAAGTCTTTTTAAAAGACCATTTGCTTACCTAGCTTGTGCAATGAAGCTAATCATATTCCCTCTTTTTGCTTATTTATGTGTTTATTTCTTGCCATTTTTAGATGAAACCTTTAAATCATGTATTTTGATTTTAAGTGCAGCTCCTTCAGGTGCCATTATATTGTCACTTGCAGAATTACATGATACTGAACAGGAGCTTTGTGCTAATGTCGTTTTATTAACAACAATTTTGTGTGTTATAACGATTCCATTATTGCTTTTAATTTTATAATATTAATCCTAATTATACCTATATTTTCTGGTAAAATTAGGATTTTTTTGTTTAATGATTAAAAATAAAATCCATAATATAAATGGTGATAATGTGAGGCGAATATTGAGCTATATAAGGATTTAAAGGAAAGACATTTTACAACAATGGCAGGAGCTATTGCTTTTTTTGTTATTGTTAATTGTGGTTCTTTATTTTTTCTTGTGGCTTCTATTTTGCATCTTTTTAATTTTAAAATACCAAGTGAAGGTGTATTTGCTAATGATTTTTTTACTAATATTTTAAATTTCTTTGATGAAAATACTAAAAGAATTAATGCCTCACATGTTATATTAAGTATAACCTCACTATGGTCATCATCAACTCTTTTTTATCATATTATGCTTATTGGTGAAATAATCTATAATCAAAAAAGAAAAAGATATTATTTAATGCATAGAGTAGTAGCTATCTTTTTAGTGGTTATTTTTATGGTTTTAATTTTACTTATGATTTTTATGATTATTTTAGGAAATATAATTTTAAAATATATTGAAAATATTTGGCTAAAATCATTATTTGAAACATTAATGATGATGGTTATCCCCTCGTTTATTATTATTTTTTTCTTAATTTTTGTCCCACCTTATAAAATTAGCTTTAAAGCTATAATTCCTGGTTATTTAATAACTATTTCAAGCTGGATTATTTCCACATTTACATTAGAGCTTTATTTACGTTTTTTTTCTAATTTTAAAGCTTTATATGGTATATTTACAATGATAATAATTGGTGTAATTTATTTATATATTTTAATAATTGGTTTAATAATTGGCCTTGTTGCAAATGAACACATACCAAAAAATAGAATAATTAATCAAAAAGTTTAAGTAATAATATAAATGGTGAATTAAATGAAAAAAATATTTATATTTAGTATACTCGCTTTTTTTATGATATTTACAAATGTAACAGTAACGTTCGCAACTGGGTTTGGGATTGGAAAAATAAACAATCATGAAAGACCAATATTACCCTATAAAAATGAAATTGAAGAAAATAACGGTTATTATTTAGGTAAGGATGAAAAAAGTGTTTATTTAACCTTTGATTGTGGTTATGAAAATGGCTATACATCATCTATTTTAGATACGCTTAAGGAAAATGATGTTAAGGCTACCTTTTTTATTACCGGACATTATTTAACATCAAGTACAGACCTTGTAAGAAGAATGACAGATGATGGTCATATTATCGGAAATCATACCTATGCTCATAAGCTTTTTACTAAAGAAAGTAGTTCAGATATGCTTAAGGATATCAGTAAGCTTGAAGAAAAGTATTATGATTTAATGGGTAGTGAAATTTCTCATTTTGTAAGACCTCCAGCTGGTGAATTTAATAAAGAGGCACTTAATACTTTAAAATATAATGATTATAAAACAATATTTTGGTCTCTTGCTTATGTTGATTGGTATAAGGATAAATATAATGGAAATGATTATGCTTATAATGAGGTAATGAAAAGAATTCATAATGGAGCTATTATTTTAATGCATACAGTTTCTAAAGATAATATGATGGATTTAGATAAAATAATTAAGAAGCTAAAAAGTGATGGTTATAGCTTTAAAAGCTTATATGAACTCTAGATTTGTTTAATTATAAATGCTATAATAATATAAGTATAATTTTAAGATGGTGATTTTATGGATAGCATTTTAGTTAAATTATTTATTAAGGATTATAAAAATACGCAATCTGAGGATGTTAGAATAAAATATGGAGCTTTAGCCTCCATTTTTGGTATTGTATCAAATGTAATCATTTGTGCGTTTAAAATTGTTATTGGCGTAATAAGTGGAGCATTATCAATTTTGGCTGATGGAATCAATAACTTATCGGATGCTTTAAATAGTATAGTATCCTTATTAGGCTTTAAAATGAGTCAAAAAAAGCCTGATAAGGAGCATCCTTATGGGCATCAAAGAATGGAATATATTGCAGGCTTTATTGTATCTGTTATTGTTTGTGTCCTTGGAGTTCAACTTATATTGGAAGCAATTGATAAAATAAGAAATCCAGGTTCTGAGGTTAGCTATTTTTATTTGAATTTGGGTATTTTGTGCTTTGCTATTATAATTAAGCTTTATCAAGCTATTTTATATCGTTCAATTGGAAAGAAGATTAATTCACAAACCTTGATTGCTACATCAACTGACTCGAGAAATGATGTTATTTCAACAGCACTTGTATTAGTTGGACTAATTATTTCGAAATTTACTGGCTATAATCTTGATGGTTATTTTGGACTAGCAGTAGGTCTACTTGTTTGTTATAGTGGTATTAAGCTTGTAATGGAGGCGTCTAATCCTTTACTTGGAGAAGCACCTAGTAAGGAGCTTGTACATGAAATTGAAAGAAGGATTAAAGCCCATGATGTAGTTATTGGTATTCATGACCTTGAAATTCATAGTTATGGGCCTTCTATTATTTTTGCCTCATGTCATGTAGAGGTTGATTCAAAAGGTGATTTAGTTTTTCTTCATGATAAAATTGATCAAATTGAGCATGAAATTAGAAATGAGCTTAATGTTCATTTAACTATTCACCTTGATCCGGTTTTAGTCGGAGATAAAAAAACGGACGAGCTTAAGGAATTTACCAAAACAATTTTAAAGGAAAATTTAGATTTTAACTGGTCAATTCATGATTTTAGAATTGTGTCAGGACCTACCCATACAAATATTATTTTTGATATTATTGTTCCTTATGGTATTAAGCAAACGGATGGAGAGATTGAAGAATATATTAAAAATTTAATTCATGAGGCTAACAATAGCTTTTATGCAATTGTTGATATTGACCATGATTATAATGATATATTACCATCAGATCAAAAGTAATTTATAATGTAATTGTTTAGTAAAATTTTTTATGATATAATTAGTTGTAATTTTAAAAAAGTGGTGATTTTATGCAAACAGAATTAAAGGTAAATGATGAAGTAATTGTTGATATAAAAAGATTAGGTATTAACGGAGAGGGTATAGCTTATTATAAAAAACTTGCAATCTTCGTAAAAAATGCTCTTCCTGGTGAGGGTGTTAATGTAAGAATTACAAATATTAAAAAGAACATGGCATTTGCGGAAGTAATTGATTTTAAGCATACAGCAGCATTTCGTGTTACACCTAAATGTCCTTATTATGAGGCATGTGGTGGTTGTCAAACTCTTCATATTGATTATCAAAAGATGCTTGAATTTAAAAGAGATGGTGTAATTGAGGCTATTACAAGATATACAAAGCTTAACCCAAGAAGCTTTGAAATTAAACCAACAATAGGAGCGAATAATCAATGGGGCTATCGTTTTAAGTCTGCTCTACCTTTAAAGGTAGTTAAGGCCAAAACAACGGTTGGACTTATTGCACCAAATAGTAATGTAATTGTTGGTATTGATTCTTGCTTAAATCAAAATGATATTGTTAATAATCTTAATAAAAAGATATGTGAGCTTATTGATGAGTGTCATATTAGTGTTTATGATCCTAAGCAAAATAAGGGGATTCTTAAGAGCCTAGTTGTTCGTGTATCTCATTTTAATAAGGAAGCACAGGTCACCTTTGTAGTTACAGATAAAAAGGCTAATTTACGTGAGCTTGCTAAAAAGACAATGGAGCTTGAGCATGTTGTATCTGTCTTTATGTCTTATAATGAAGAAGATAGTGTTTTAATTTTTGGACAAAGTAAGAAGCTTGAAGGTAAGGATACTATAACAGAAACAATTGGAAAATATAAATTTGAGCTTGGTCCAGATACCTTCTTCCAATTAAATCCTGTTCAAACAGAAAAGCTTTATGATGTTGTTAAAAAGGCTGCAAAGCTTTCAATGAAGGAAACAGTATTAGATCTTTATTGTGGTGTTGGTACAATTGGTATTTATTTATCTGGACTTGCCAAAAGAATTATAGGAATAGAACAAAATGAAATTTCAATTGAAAATGCTAAAACTAATGCTGTAATTAATAAGGTTAGAAATGCGGAATTTAAGGCTGGTAAGGTTTTAGAGCTACTTCCTCAAACATTAAGAGAAGAGGTAGTTGATGTTTTAGTTTGTGATCCACCTCGTTTAGGACTTGGTGAATATGTTGCTAAAACGATTGCTGGTAGTGGAATTAAAAGAATTATTTATGTATCTTGTAATCCGGCAACATTAGCAAAGGATTTGGCTATTTTAAGTAATAATTATCAAGTTAATTCAATTCAACCGGTTGATATGTTCCCAAATACAAGCTCAACAGAAACAGTCGCACTTTTGACGTTAAATCCTTCAGTAAAAAAATAGCACTATTTTAAAAAAAGCGTGCTGATTCTAGAACGGTTGACCAAGAAAATGTTAATAGAAAACCTAAAGAAACACAATATAAAACTATTATAGAAACTATGGAACACTTTAATATGATATAAGTCGCATAACCTGCGGCTTTTTTGTTATTTTCTCCCCAAATTTTAGACAATATGTGCTATAATAACAGTTGAATTGTTAAACGATTAAGTTTTAGTAGATTAACATAAATATATAGTGTTTTGGAGGAGATTTTTATGGGAAAAATTAAACGTGTTCATAAAAAAGAAATTAATAATTCTTTAGATCAAGCTCGCTCTATAATTAGAGATTTACATGAACATTTTAATACTGGTAAACAATATAAGTTTACAGAAAGATTAGTAGGTTCAGCAAAATGGAATATTGTTTTAAAAGATAAGAACGGTTTTTTTGATTTGGATTATCAGCTTTTATTAACAAAGAATTCTAAAAAAATTAAGCATTTTGATAAGAATGTTGAGAAAAAAACTGAAGCTACGATGATAAAAGAAGACTTCTTTAATTATTTGAATAAGAAGTATAATGATAGAGAAAAATATGATTTACAAAATTCTACGACAGCTATTACTTTTATTAATAAAAAAGCAAAGTTTTCAATTGATTTCGTTTTAATTAAATCGTTACCTGATAATGATCAAATAATTAGAAGAGATAATACTAAAGAAAATCCTACAATTAATAGATATGTTTGGAATGAATTATCTATGAACAATGAAGCATATAAAAAATTTAAACGACTTAGTCCAGTACAAAAAGAAGACTTAATTGAAAATTATATTTTACCTAGAAAAATAATTGAAAAACAAAAAGATCCTAATGATCCTAAGATAATATCTTCTAGTAGAATCTTTAAAGAAGAGGTGAATAACTATGGCGCTTAAAGATTTGATTACTGATTATGAAGAAAATAAAGATGATATTATTAAATGGACTACTTTGAAAGGCGAATATCGTTATAAGAAACTAATAGAATTTTTGAAATCAAATAAGATACCTCTTGAATGGAAAAATATAACTAATTATATGAAGTATGATAAAAGAATATTATATAATTCTTTTAAATATATTGTCGTTTTGGAAGAGTTATTTAAATCAATGATTGCAAAAAATTCGTTATATAGAGAAGAAAATCTCCTTACAATGGATTTTAAAACAGCGTTAGAAAAACTATTATCATTGAACAAAAAAGTTGAGTTTGATGGAATTGATTATGACCTATTAAAAAAGGAAAAAGGCGCAATTAATTCTTTTAGAAATGCGGTCGCTCATAATAAAATGCTGTTGAATAGAAAATATAGAGGACCAGAGGAATACAATAATCATATTCCTGGAAAAACTCTTGTAGAAGTATTAGATATTTATAAACGAATAATCCCAGAATCATATAGGACTGGATTTTGTAATGATATATATAATTCCAAAAATGGATTAGATATTGATTCAAGATTTATTTTTTTGGAATCTGATTCTGATTCGGTAGAATTAAATTCTAAAGTATTAAGAATGCGGGAATTATAGAAAATAATAAAATATGAGTTTAAAAATTTAAATTTATTAGAACATGCAATGAATTCGACATCTTTAGGAAATGATAATCATATAAATGATGCTTTAGCAACGGTGGGAGATGCGATTTTAAAAAGCCTTATTGCTGATTTTTTATATATTAATGTTTCACAACTTAAGGGAGAAATAACAGAGTTAAAGACAGATTTAGAAAATAATTCTACTCTACATAGTGTAGAAATGAATACTGGAATTATAAAATTTGCACATAATGATAAACATTTTTACTGTGATGAAAATGTTCCTAATAATGAACAAGTTTTTTGTAGAGAGCATGATTCTTATTTAGAAGCTATTGTTGGAGCTATTTATTATGATTCTGGATTTTTTTTGTAAAAAAATGGTTTATGAATTATTTATATAACGAATTGGAAAAAAAGTTATTAAACGTGTTGAAAGTAATAATTTTGTGGAGAAAAAGAATGATTGATTTAAAAAAGATTAGTATCGAAGGTCAATATTTTGATATATTATGTTCATTAAACTTATTGGAAAATGATAATAATTATAAAAGTGATCAAGTTGATAATTTTAATGCTAGTTTAATTGATACTATATTCTTTTCTTTAAAATCATCTCAATCTGTTTTTTTAATTTTTTTGTTATGAAATATTTATTCAGTCTGATAATAAGTATTTTTTGCTAAAAGTACATTTTTAATGCTTATATTAAAATAAGGAACAAATAAGGAACGAAAATAGCTAGATAAGGAACAAATAAGGAACGATGATATTTAATATTGTTAATGTCAATAATAAAATAATCAATAAAATGTTCTGATAAATGTATCCATAAATTTATCACATTAGTATTAGATATTATAAAAAATAACAAAGGAATAAATAAAACTCAGATTGCTAAAATGATTGAAAGAACATAAATGACAGTTCAACGTGCAATTAAGAAATTAATTGATGAAAAATTAATTAGACGTGTTGAATCAAATAAAACTGGTTATTGGGAAATTATTTAATCTTGCGTAGAATATGAATAACGTATATTGATAAATTAATCTTTTAATAATGGTAAAAAATATTACATAGATTCATGATTATGTTAAATTCTTTTAAATTCCTTAGTTATTATGGCACTAAATGTTAAATGAACACTTTTTACGATGATAAAAAAAGCGTTCATTTAAACTTAACAAAATGTTGATTTTTGAAAAAGTGTTCAGTATAATATAGGTAAATGATAATGGAATTGGTGATAAAATGATTAAAAGAGAAAAATATATTAAACAAATTAGAAATTTTTATGATAGCGATCTAATAAAAGTTTTAGTTGGCATTAGAAGATGTGGCAAATCTGTTATTCTTCAATCAATTATGGAAGAAATCAAGAGCAAAACAAATAATATTATTTATTTAAATTTTGAAAAGACAAATGATCTTATGAAAGCTTCGAATGCGGTCGAATTAGTTGAATACGTTAACAAAAATAGAAAAGATGGCAAATGTTATATATTTTTAGATGAAGTTCAAGAGGTTGATGATTGGCAAATAGCTGTTAAAGATTTACGCTTAGATTCTAAAAATTCTATTTTTATAACAGGAAGTAATTCTAAACTGTTATCAAGTGAAATTCTAACTCTATTGAGTGGTCGCTTTGTATCATTTAGAATTAGACCTTTTAGTTATAAAGAAATTTTAGAATTTTGCAATGAAATTAATAGAGAAATCACCCCAATGGATTATGTTATATGGGGTGGGTTTCCAGCTAGATTTAATTTTAATGATGTAGAATCAACAAAATTATATTTAGAAGATTTAGAAAATACTATAATATTTAATGATTTAATTAAAAGATATAATATAAAAAAAATTATTGCATTTAAAAAGATAGTAAGTTATATTTTGATGAATAATTCACGAGTTTACTCATCAAGATCAATTCATAAGAATATAAAAAATCAGTGTGAAAACATCTCTTTAAATACTGTAATTAAATATCTAGAATATTTAAAAGAAGCTTATATAATTGATGAAATACCTCAATATAGTACTAAAGCAAAAAAAGAGTTATCATATTATTGTAAAATTTATAATGCAGATGTATGTTTTAATTCTTTAAGAGTAAATAATAATAGATATGACATTGATCATAATTTGGAAAATATAGTATATAACGAATTATTATATATGGGATATAATGTTAAGTTGTACGATAACGCTGGAAAAGAAATAGATTTTATAGCAACAAAAAATAACAAAGTATTTTTAATTCAAGTGGCTTATAGTGTCGTTGATGAAAAAGCGTATCAAAGAGAATTTGGCGCCTTTTCTAATATTGATAATTCTAATCAAAAAATTATTATTACAACAGATAATATTGATTTTTCCACAAGCACAGTGAAGCATATTAAGTTAGATGATTTTTTATTAATGGAAGAACTTTAAAAATTTGATTCTTGGTTGATACTTTTAATGTATTATATTTTGCTATTAAAACCTCCATATTTTGTGTGGCTACAAATGAAATGAATATTTTGATGCTTTAGAACTTTCAATAGTTTTCTTTTTAAGCCACTTGTATTGACTCTTTCTAAAATGCTGACTTGGAAATTTATTTTGGAATATTCAACTAGAAATGCTTGTATAGTTAATGTGTTTTCATGTTTAAATATTATTGAAAACTGGAGAACAGCGTTCTATTCTATTATGTGAAGAAGCAGGAATAAAGAAATCTGAGTTTATAGAAATGAATTCTGCAATTAGAGTTAATTTTTATAGGCCAAATTATAATAATGACCATGATCTTGAATTATTAAAATCTATTCTTAATTACTGTAAAACTCCAAAATCATTAAGAGAAATAATGGGAAAATTTGAATTTAAACATAAAACGAATTTTAGAAATAAATATATTAATCCATTAATCGAAAAAGGTAAATTATCATTGACTATTTTTGACAAAACATTTTCAAAAATATATTGCTAAATAGTATTTTAGTAGCATATTATAATCATTTGCTTAGAATAGCAATCGGTATTAATAAAAAGAATTTCTTAATGGCTATGACAAAAAGATGAATATACTAACTGGGGAGAAATATAGTATATATGTTGCATATCTTAGTTGATTAAAAAAATAAGAAACTTAAAATTAAAAAAATCACTTTGTGTTTTGTGATATACCGTTGAAGTTCTTGTAAAAATGGAGTTGAAGCGTTAGGAATATCATTTAATTAAATAGAAAAACTAGTTGGTTACTAAGTAACAAGAATTAAAAAAACGCAACAAATTGAGCATTTTTTGCTTATAAAAGCACCAAAAATAAATGATGATTTTGTTTAGTTTTATTTTGAAAAAACATTTCTAAAAGTACAGTAGAGCAATTGTATGTATTAACAACAAATAAGCTTAGTTATTAGTTATATATTTTGGAAAAGAACTGAATCTAATGGAAATACTCAGCTGAATGCTGTTGTTTAATGGAAAATTTTAACATAGAGTAAAATAACTAGAGAATTATTTGAGGATAGGAAGTGATGTATATGAGGATTGCTCTAGCAGCGTTAGGCTTTGTTAATAAAGATATTAATCATAATAAAATGGTTATGATTGATACATTAAATAATCTTAAAAATAAAGTCGATATAGTTTTGTTTGGTGAAGCATTTCTTCAAGGATTTGATTCTTTATCATTTGATTATGAAAAAGATAAATATATTCCTTTAAGTATTTATTCAGATGTCATTAGGGAAATTATAGAAACAGCTAAAAATAATCAGATTGCAGTTAGTTTTGGATTCATTGAAAAAGAAGATAATAAGGTATATAGTTCGCAATTAACAATAGATTCTGAAGGAAATATAGTAAATTTATATAGAAGAGTTTCTAAAGGATGGAAAGAAACATATGCTACAGAGGAATATTGTGAAGGAAGTTCGTTTTCTAGTTTTTCATATATGGATAAAAGAATAGCTGTTGGATTGTGTGGCGACCTTTGGTATGACGAGAATATTGATATGATTAAAAAAATAAATGCTGATATAATTTTTTGGCCGGTATATACTGATTTTAATTATGAAAAATGGAATAAAGAAATCAAATATGAATATTTAGAACAAGCCTCTAAAATTAATTCAGACGTGTTATATGTTAATTCTTATTGCATTGACAAAGATGAAAAGGAAATAGCTAAAGGTGGAGACATATTATTTTCAAAAGGGAAAATAATAAGCGAAATACCAGCAGGAAAAGAAGATATATTAATTGTTAAAATTGATTAATTTTTTGATGGTTAATAAATAACAAGTGTTAAAAAATATAATTAAAGAGGAATATAAAAATGCCATTGATCATCCAGAATATCGATTTTTCCTAGAAGGGATTTTTTCATCAATTATATTATGATATTAAAATTAGATTAAAATTGATAAAATATTTCATATCAAATAATTGTAATGATTTTATTCTTAAAATAACATTTGATTGAGATTAGTTGAAAATTCATAATGAAGGTTGTCATTTTGTGGAAAAATTTAACGCGAATGTTCAGCAAAATAAATTAAATTTTATTTTTAATAATATTCTTTCAGTTGAAACCATAATATTTTTTCAGTTTGTAATAAAATAAGAAACAAATAAAAAGTTAAATGTTCATAGAAAATAAATGATGCACTGAGTGACGAGACTCTACTATTTATAGTTTTTTTATTGATTTATACTAAAATCTGATATGTTTATAAATGAAAATAAAATGTATACCTTTTTGGTTGACAAAAAAAACTTATACTCTGTTATAATGATTAATGAAAAGAAAAAAGATTTGTCGGCGGCAACCAACAAACCTTAAGTGATAGATAACTATCTCCATATAGTATCTTATCATTTTCTTTTTGAAATTTCAAGAAAGGAGGATAAGATACTATGGGAATTTTAAAAAAAATTGCTAGAAGCTTTGTCTATCATTTTACTGAAAAGCCTTTACAGTATGTTCATGTTGATAAGCCTAAAACATTACAGGAATGTCGACAAGTTCAATATAATAATTGGTGTAAGGCTAAAGGTGTATATAATGGTTCATATTTGTCTAAAGATCCTAATACTTTAAATCATAAAGGATGGATTGATATTACTTCTAGTAAGAATAAAAGTGGTATAAAACATTTTAGAAGAAAATCATCTGGCCAAGTAGTAAGATTTGACCCGGAAAATGAAATACAAATTGATCATTATCATTGGTCTAATCCTGCACCAACAAAAGCATGTCATAAGTTAACCACAGAATATCTTGATAGATATGGTCGACCTTGTACAAAAAGAGATGATCAACATCATTTAGCACCACTTGATAGAGATTGTCCTAAGGGAGCATATAAGAGGTAATGAAAATGAAAAAAGAAATGTTAAAACGACAAAATTTGTTATTTGAATTACATGAATCAGAATTTATCCGTTTTACTATTAAGGATAGTGATTTAATTTTTAGAGTTGCTATTAATTGCGGAGTAGAAGAAAAATTAGGTGTTAAATCAGAATTTGCAGAGAAATTTTATATATATGATGTGATTTGTCATAAATATGAGATGATTGAAAGTAATTATACTGAAAAGTCAGATTTATTATTAAAAGATATTTTATGTTTTAAAATTGTTGAAGATAAATACCTTTTATCAATTAATATTAATTTCAGTGAGAGTGTAGATTTTATCTTTTATTGTGATAGTGTTGAATGGTTACCTATCAAATTGGTGACAGCTGATGAATTAGATACAATAAAATAAACAAATATACACAACAACTGGAACACACAGAACATTTCAGAGAAAATCTAGTGGACAAGTTGTTGATTATCATTGTAAAGCCTCAACCAAAAGAGGCACAATAGCTGATGAACATTATCATTGGTGGAAAGCTTTTACTATTAAGGAAAATAGAAAAACTCCTGAAAGTGAAAAGTATAGAAATCGTTATGGTAAGATTTGCGCTGATGGTTCAAGAGAATCACATTTAGCACCATTAGATAAAAAATATGATTTTAGGTAGGGGTGCAACATGAGTAAATACGAAAAGGCTGAATTAAAATTGAATGAGTATCCAGATTCAACAAATTTCCATGATATGTCAGTAGTTAATATGAAATTTTTAAATGATAGTATTCACATAAGATTTAATTTAGTGAAATATATGGATGATTTTGGAATATTGGAAGATGATGAACATTTAGCTATATTAGATGTTATCTATAATGGAATAAAAATCAATAAAATAAATTTAGAAGGATTAATAGATTTCAGAGCTTCTAAGGTCTATTTATTGAAAGAAGAAAATGGCATTGTTAGTTTAAATTTACATAATGAAACTTTTGATTTTTATTTCTACTTAGAATTTAGTTATAGTTGTTACAAATGGTCTGTTAAAGATGTTATTTTAGTAGATGAGTATTATAAATATTCAGATTCTTTAAATGAGTGTGTAGATGAGATAATAAAAATCCAAGAAATTGATACACCAGATTGGTCTAAAATTTAAAAATAATAGTTTCAAAATTGAATCATTTATGTATAATAAAATTGAGATGTTTGATAGTTTAGTGTTTAAAAGTTAAAAGAAATGAGAAAAAAATGTTATGATTAGTAAGTTTGGAAAATGTATTAGAAATATTAGAGAGCAAGAAAACGATTCATTAAGACAGATGGCCATTAAATTAGGTATTTCAGCTGCTTTTTTATCAGCGATGGAAGTTGGAAGAAAACAAATTCCTTTAGAATATGTTGAAAAGATTAAAGGTATTTATAATTTAACAGAAGAACAAGAAGTCGAACTGGAAAACAGTATTTATGAGACTAATGAAAGGGTCCCTATCGAACTTGCTGCAATGAATGAAGCCCAAAAAGATGTTTCATTAATGTTTGCAAGGAAGATAAAAACAGCTGATGAAGATTTATTAAGAAAGTTAAAGGAAGCATTATTAGATGAAAAAAACTAATCCGTTAAAAATTGTTGAAATTGAGAATTATGCTAATAACTTAAGAAAAGAATTGGGTATTCCATCTAATTCTTTTTTTCCAGTTTTAGAGGTAATGGAAAAATTTCATGTTGATGGATTACTTACAATTCAATATTTAGAGGATGATGATTCATTATTTGAAGATGATACTCCTGCTAAATATAATCCTGCTGATAATTTTATTTATGTAAAAGAATCAGTTTTAGAGGAGTTGGAAAAACATGAATATAGAGCCAATTTTACATTAGCACATGAACTATTTCATTATTTTCAATGCCAGGTATTAGGATTTGAATTTGAAGAGGTTGAAAATTGTCCTAGTTTTGAAGACCCAGAATGGCAAGCTGATGAATTTGCAGCTCAATTATTAGTCCCAACAAAATATGTGGTTGGTGATTGTGATACTAAATTGGTTGCTGAAATGTTTAACGTATCAGAGTCATGCGTGGTTACTAGGAAATTATATTATGAAAGAAGATTAAAAAGAAAGAATGAGAAATTATCAAATTAAAATTTGAAATTAAATACTCTTGCAATAAAATCTTGTAAAATAAGTTTTTAGCATTTTGAAATTTTCGGCATATTCAAACAAACAAAAATTGAAATTTTCGACAAAACAATCATTTTAAAAATGAAATATTTGGTTAATGATGTTAATAATTAAAAGTATATCATGATAAAATGGTATACTTTTTATCACTATAAATTTTAAACATACTAGTTATTTATAAGAGCATAAAAAAATATATCTCATGAAAATTGATTTTTTTCTCAAAAATAATAAAATTTTCATCATAAAAAAACTAAAAAATATAAATTTTCTATATAAAAAATTAAAATTAATAAAATGCATATTTTTGCTATTAATATAAAAATATTTGATGTATAATGAGGCTGAAAATTGACATTTTATTACAATTTATAGGAAAGAAGGATTATGATGGAATTAGAATATATTGATAATAATAGGCAATATGAAAATTATAAAAAAGATATTGTTACAAAGATTGCATACTTAATAGGAGTTAAAGATTCTATAATTAAAACTAATAGATTTGAACAAAATATTATTTCAAGTTTAGAAGAAAATGATAATGCTAAAATAATAAGAGCATTATCTATATTAAGAAGTGAATTTATAAGAAATTTTAAAGAAATAAGCAGCCGCAATATGAACTTAGAACCACTAGAAACTTTAACAGATTTAATTTCAGTAGATTTAATAAAATATTTAAGAAATAAAGGTATTGAGATTGTTCATGTTAATGCAAATTTAACCTCTCATATTGCTTATGTTAATCAAATAGTTTTAGAAAAAATAGATTTAATTAAGGATTTGATTCCGTCTTGGATTAAATGGGAATATGTTAAATCAATTTTTTTAATGCCTGGCTGTTATGCTGGTTTTAATGGCTCTAATATTTCAAATACTAAACAAAATCAAAAAATTACTTTAGCAATTAATCGTACTAGAATTAAGCTTGCTACATATAGTTCATTTTACCCATATAGAACTTATTTAAATTGGCCTGAAAATAAAATAAAGCCATATTATGGTAATATTTTATTAAATGATGAAAAGTTTTTAAAAATATTATATGCTTCCTTTGATGAAACGTTCTATGCCAAAGAATATGTAATTGATGCGACAAGTGAGGATAAAAATTCAATTTATGATTTTGTTGAAAAATCAATAAATATTGCAATTTTAGTAGATTGTGAAAATGTTGATCCATATAGATTTGCAAGTGTATTTAAAAATTTAAATGAGGAAAATCTTGAAAAGATTAAAAAAGTTATTTTATATGATGATGTAAACACATCTAACGCTTGGGACTATATTAATGAATATATTAAACTTCCTATTGAACATAAGGAAATACAGAGAGTTTTAAATAATAAATCTTTGGTAGATATTGTGATGACATCAGGGGCTTGTAAGGAATATTATCAAGAAAATACGGAAAGTTTAATTTTGGCATCATCTGATTCGGATTTTTATGGTCTTATTAGTAGTCTTGCAGGTGCTAGGTTTTATGTTTTAAATGAGTCAGATAAAACCTCAGATTTAATATTAGATAAGCTTGATGAGGCTAATATTAATTATTGCTTTATGGATTCTTTTGCACAAGGAGAGGTTCAGGATTTTAAGAATAATGTATTACTTCGCAATTTACAATCAAAACTCAATGATTTTAATCAAACAAAGAACTTTGTAACTTTAAATCCTAAAGAATTAGTTGATATTATATTTCAAGAATGTCATATTCAAGGCTCACCCTATCAATTAGAAGCTGAAAAGAAAGTATTCTTTGATAAATATATCAAAAAAGGCTTTAAGGTATCTATTGTAGGTGAAGGCGATGAGCAAAGATTTATGATGGAACTTGCTTCAGTTAAATAAACACTAGAAATGTTTTTAAAAAAATGAAATTGATTTCGAATTTTTACTAAAACCGATATTTTTTCGAAGTATAATTCGAATTTATTGATATTGCTTGTCTCTTATAATTAAGTAACTCTTACAAGCCAATCATAAGAGTACAATCCTATCATATGTTAATGGAATTTACTTTTTAATTAACGAAATTTAAATTAATACAATAATACATAAATGTTTATAATTTTTAAAAAGCAAGTTTTTTTATGGTATAATGAAAACATGAAGTTATTAAGATAGTAGGTGTAGTTATGAAAGTTGATAAGTACGATGTGGTTGGTGATTTACTTGAATCGAATAAAAAACAATTTATTATTCCAGTATATCAAAGAAATTATGAATGGAACAAAATTCAATGTAAAAAATTATTTGATGATATTATTGAAGCATATGAAAAAAAGAAGAAACATTTCATAGGCTCAATTGTATATGTTGAATTGGGGGAAATTAATAAATTACATAATTATGTTATCATTGATGGTCAACAAAGATTAACAACTCTCTATTTGTTATTAAAAGCAATGTATGACACTTGCTCAGATAAAGATGGTTATGCCAAAGAAGAAATTAGTGATATTTTATTCAATAAAGATAAATATAATGATTTAAATTTAACAATTCAAACAAAACTTAAATTAAAACCAATTAAGACTGATAATCAACAATTATTACTTTTAATGAATGATGATGTTGATAATATGAATTTAACTTCTCATATTTATTTAAATTATTTATATTTCAAATCATTAATAAATATTACATTATCAACAAAAGACATACGAATTAAAGATATCCTTGATGGCTTAAAACAATTAGTAGCAGCTGTTATTGCATTAAAAGAAGGTGATGATGATCCTCAAGTTGTATTTGAATCAATTAATTCAACAGGATTAGATTTATCTTTATCAGACCTGATTAGAAATTATGTTTTAATGACAGATAAAAATCAAGATTTTCTATTTGAAAATTATTGGCTAAAACTTGAAGAGAATATAAATAGTAATTTAATGGATAGCTATATTATTGATTATTTAATGTTTAGAAGTCGTGAGGTTGTTTCACAAAAAAATGCATATGATGTATATAAAAAATATTATGTTGCTAATAAGCTTACAAATGAACTAGCTCTTAAAGATTTATATCAGTATTCAAATTATTATAAAGCTTTTTGTGTTGGAGATAAAAAGTATTCAGACTTAGTAAATAAGCGCCTTGACGGTCTCAGAGTTTTAGAACAAACAACCGCTTATCCATTCTTATTCCCAATATTTAATGATTATGACAATAAAGTAATAGTAACAGAAGAACTTGAAAAAGTATTATCATTCTTATTTGGTTATTTATTAAGAAGAATAATATGTGGAATTCCATCTAATTCATTAAGAGGATTATTCAAAAATTTATATAATCGTATATTTTCAGATGAAAGTAATAAGGAACATTATTATGATGCAATAGTTCAATTTTTTATGCAAATATCAACAAAAGACAGAATACCAACTGATACTGAATTTATTAATGCATTAATGATTACAGATTTATATCATAAAAAGAAAACATGTAAATATTTATTAAAAACATTAGAAGATGTTAATGAAGATGGTACTGAATCAAAGGAACTTGTATCTATTGATAAGCTTACGATTGAGCATATTATGCCACAAACATTAAATGATGAATGGGAAAAAGAATTAGGAGAAAATGCGTTGATGACACATTCACAGTACCTTCATACTTTAGGAAATTTAACATTAACTGGTTACAATAGTGAACTTTCTGATAATTCATTTAAAGATAAAAAGAAATTATTAAACGATAAGAACTCTCATATAGTTACTTTAAATAAATACTTTATGAACCAAGAACAATGGAACGAAACTACAATTAAAGAAAGAGCTCGTATTTTGAGTGATAGAATAAAGAAAATCTTTGAAATTGATGCTCCTAAATCTAATATAGAGTTTAATAATGCTTCAAATTTGAAAATATCTTTATTAAGCGATTTTGATGTTACTGGTACCAAACCAACATCATATATCTTTATGGGTGAAAGTGAAAATATTTCCTATTATTCAGAATTATTACAGTCTATTTTTAATAAAATATATACTTTTGATTCAAATACCATGATAAGTTTGGCAGAAAGTGATTATAGATGTCCTAATGGAACAAGAGTATATATTACAAAAAATAAATCTATATTAAAAAAGCCAATGGAAATTTTGGATAGTGGTATTTATATAGAATCTAATATGAGTTCAAGCAATATCATGTCATTTATAAAAAATATATTTAACATATATGGAATTGATGAAAATGATTTTGTATTATTTGTTAAATATGATGAAACTAATGATAAAGTTATAGATGATGAAGAATTAGATGATAGGGTTTTAGCAAGAAATAAAATTGCAAACTTTATTATTGATAGGTTAAAATATTTATCAAGCAGGTATGATTTTGAAATAGTTACCAAAGCAAATAAATTTATTCGATTTGTACCTTATGAAATAAGGAATAAATATGGACAAATTGGGGAAGGATGGATTCCAAGTAATGATCTTTTTGTATTTGAGATATGTAATTCATTAGACTACCATATTACATTATCATTATATTTAGGCCCAACACAAGATAATAAGTTAAGAAAATATTTGTATAACTATTTCAAAGAAAATGGAAAAATAATTAAGCCAAAAGGTAAAATGAATAATAAGTGGGATACTTTGTACAGTAAAACATTATTCACTATTGATAATGCATCAGATATCGTAGAGAATAATTTTGGATTGCTAGAGAAAGAAGTATTTGATTTTTTTGAAAATGATTATCCTAAAATTATGTATGAATTTTCAAAATACTAATTATAATAAAATGGTTCTCTGAATTAATTGGTGTGGGAACTATAAATGAATCAGTGTACTCTAAACTATAAATTAATAAGTGTACATGACAAATTGAAAATTATGATAAATTCTCCTTTTTATGACTAGAAACATTATGTATTTTTAATGTTATTTATTCTTTTTATAAGGCCATCTTGACTAAAATTTTCTTTTTGTTTGTACTGCTTTGAATATTTCGACGTTTTAGAGCCATCAGTATTTTCTTTTTGAGTCACTCGTATTCTTTATTTGAACCACCTTAAATTAGAATTTGAGATAACACACTCTTGTATTTCATTCATAACCAACATGATTCTATTACGCATTCTATGAAAATTAGAAAAAACAAATGATAATCTTAATATAGTTTTAATATCTCTATTGCCACTTTAGGTGTTCCTGGGAAAGTAGCTGCACTAGACAAATTTGACTTAAAATCTAGTATTGAAAATGGTAATAGAGATGGGGATATTATTGTAAGGAAAATTAATGCTTTTCTTGAAGAGAAAAAACTTCCTCAAGAGAAAATTGATTTAATTGTTAGAACGTTATCAAATACATTATTATCAAATAATATTAATAAACCAGTAAATGGAGAAAGCCAACTTAAGAGGGTTTTTTGTAAAATCGTAAATGATTTAGGGGTCTATTATAAAATGGGTTTAAATACTGATTTTACAGGAAAACTTTTTAATGAGATGTACAATTGGCTTGGATTTACGCAGGATAAATTAAATGATGTTGTATTAACTCCGTCATACGTTGCAAATTTATTGGTAAAATTAACTAGGGTAAATATGGATTCTTATGTTTGGGATTTTGCAACTGGTTCAGCTGGTTTATTGGTAGCTGCTATGAATGAAATGTTAAATGATGCTAAAAATAAAATAAAATCACCAGAAGCGTTTGCAATAAAAAGTGCTGAAATTAAAGCAAATCAACTTTTAGGATTAGAAATATTGCAAAGCGTTTATATGTTAGCAGTTTTAAACATGATTATGATGGGTGATGGTAGCTCAAATATTTTAAATAAAGATTCATTAAATGACTTTAATGGAAAATATGGTTATGGTAGAACTGATGAAGATTTCCCAGCGGATTCTTTCATATTGAATCCCCCATATTCTGCTCCTGGAAATGGAATGATATTTGTAGATAAGGCATTATCTATGATGAAAAAAGGATATGCAGCTGTAATTATTCAAGGATCAGCAGGTTCTGGAAAAGCTGTTGAATATAATAAAAATATATTAAAGTCTAATACACTGATTGCAAGTATAAAAATGCCTATTGATTTATTTGTTGGAAAATCAAGCGTACAAACATATATTTATGTTTTTAAAGTGGCCGAAGCTCATCAAAAAGATGATATTGTAAAATTTATTGATTTTACAAATGATGGATATACTAGAACAAACCGTAAAAAATCTAGTATTAATTTGAGAGATACTGATAGAGCAAAAGAAAGATATCAAGAAGTTGTTGATTTAGTTAGATTTGGTAAGCAAAAATTAAACATATTGACTGAAAAGGAATATTATGAAGGACATATAGATCCGGAAAGTGGTTCTGATTGGAATCAAACTGCTCCAGTTGATACAAAGCCAACACTATCTGATTTCAAAAAAACAGTAGGTGATTATCTTGCTTGGGAAGTTTCTAATTTGTTAAAAAATGAGAAAGCTGGCTTTAAACAAACAAAAAAATAGAAGCCTCACTTAATTTAAAACTCCAAAATGTTAAGTGGGGCGAGTATAAAATTGGAAATTTATTTAGAAAAATTAAAGTAAATTCTTTAAAATTTAAAACATCAGAGTTGCCCAATTATAGTTCTGATGAATTTTCTTTGCCAGCATTGACCGCTGGTATACAAAATCAAGGTTTGAATAATTATGTTCCTAGAGAGGGAGCAACTATTTTAAAGAATGTTATTTCTATATCTGCAAATGGAGCAAATACTGGTGCAACTTTTTTTCAAAGCAAAGAATTTACAGTTCTTCAAGATGCATACGCTATTGAATGGATAGATAAAAATAATAAACTTAATGAAAATCAATTTTTATTTTTTGTTAGTGCAATTAATAAGGCTATTTATGGAAAGCAATATTATGATTCTCTTGATATTTATAAAGGAGAATACATTGTTGAAAAAATAGATGGTGGTTTTAGAAAAAAGGTTGAATTAATTTCCTTTGAAGCATATAGAGAAGCATTGGCAAATGCAATTGTTCATAGAACTTGGGATATTAATGCAAATACAAAAATTGAGATGTATCAAGATAAGATAATTATATCATCACCAGGTGGACTTGATGGTGATATGACTAAGGAAGATTATATAAAAGGAAATTATTCATATCTTAGAAATCCTATTATAGCTAATGTATTTAGAAGATTGAATATTATAGAAGCGTTTGCTACTGGTATAAAAAGAATAAATGAAGCTTATAAAAATGCTTATGTTAAACCAACTTATAATGTTACACCCTCAGCAATTTCTATAACATTGCCAGTGATTGAAGATTATAGCCTATCATTAAATGAAGCCAAAGTAATGGACTCAATAAAAGATAATTATTTATATAGTAGATCAGATATTGAAAAAATAAGTGGATTTACTAAGGATAAGCTAATAAGATTATTAGCATCTTTACAAGAAAAAGGGTTGATTGAAAAAAGTGGAAAAGGAAGAACAACTTATTACAAGAAGAAGTAAGCCATTTAATATCCGATAAAATCGTTGCAAAATTAAATGCGACGATTCACCTTTCGTTGCAAATCGTATCCAACGATTAAGCAATAAATTATGGTTCTCTAAATTAATTGGTGTAGGTTTTAGTTTTAAACTATAAACAAATTGGTG
>ERZ824600.2005-NODE-2005-length-22901-cov-6.098573_pt1 | contig 22901 bp, 17 predicted proteins | sample MGYA00519933_ERZ824600 | MGnify/ENA primary metagenome ERZ824600 (study PRJEB31778, sample SAMEA3449178) | human gut metagenome | biome: human gut; feature: human-associated habitat; material: faeces | place: United Kingdom | collected 2010/2012 ... | reverse complement strand
TGAAAACCAAGAAATCAACAGTGCTATTTCTTATCTGTAATTCTTTGCTCATAAACGCATTCCTTTCTCTATTCTCATGAAACGTCTTCTTTACATCTTATCGACTCCACATGTTTTAGTCCTATTCAGCTCAACCATTATCTCCAAACGTAATTTCCATCAATTCACTGGCTATCTCTTTACTCAAAACCCTCATAATACTGTCATCAACCTTATCCTTCGCCAAAAGATTAATATTTCCATACCAGACGACTTCCTGATCAATAACAGCAAAACGTTCACATGACTCTTCTACTGTTTTAATGTAGAAACCAGCTTTGCGCATTTCTTCATGTAGCTGCATCCAGTATGCTGCATCTCCAAATCCATAGGAATCCGGTGCCCATGTTACTATCGTAATCTGAACACCTGATAACTGCTTTTCTTTTAGCAGATTAATAAGTTCATAAACTTTTGTCCCACTAATTGCAGGGCTTGAAATGATTATATTTTTATTTGCATCCAGTAAATCTTTATGATAATTTTCAGCATAATTATCACCGTCGTATATTGCATTAGCTGTCTGTTTATCATTATGCAACCCCCCTGCAATCTCATATCCAATCTGTTTATATGCTTTAAGTCTCTTCATATACATGTTATTAAACATTGTAATATGGTTGTCTACATAATCATATATTATTACATTTTCTTTACCTGCATAATCACGATTCAATCGACCGGCATACTGTTCAACAACTCCTCGAAATGATACAGGTGTTGCCATAAAAAGTGTATCCAGTCTTGGAAAATCAAAACCCTCTCCTACAAGTGAACCTGTAGCTATTAATATCAGAGACTCCGCCTTATCAACCTGATGCATCTGTTCCAAAATCTTCTTATGTTCTTTCTTTGAGTTGTTGCCTGTCATTAAGAATACATGGTCTGCATAATCTTTCAATCGCTTGTACAGTTTCTCTGAATGATCCTTGTATCGGGATAAAACAACTGGAGTGCGACCTGCTGACACACAATTCTTAATATCCTCAATAATCTGTTCATCCCTTATATCATTATTGTGAATAATATCATATGCTTCATTTGGATGCATCTTACCATTAATCACTCCTCTTGGAGGTACAGTTCGGGTAAAACGCGGATATACAAGATGTTGTATCCCCTGCTCCATAGCCTTTTCCTTTGCTGTGTAACTATATCTTATAGGTCCTATCAGCATATAATTGATTTTTTCCAGTCCATCTCCTCTTTTCGGAGTTGCTGTCACACCATATACATACCTTGCTTTTACTTCTTTTAGCACATTTGCTATTGTTTCAGAGGCACAATGATGACACTCATCAATTAGTACAAGTCCATAATGGTTCAACAACTTATGGTACTCACCCTTTTTGCACAATGAGCCTGCCATTGCAATATCTATGATTCCAGTCATTGAATCATGTGCTCCCTGTAATGTTCCAATCAGACTTTTTCTAGTTCTTAATCTTCCAGTTTTCGTTTTGTACTGTGGTAGTTCTTCATCTATAATTAAAAATTTGTTTAGAGCATCTTTCCATTGTTCTATAAGTGCAGATGATTCAAGTAGAATCAGAGTATTCACTTTCTTTTCTGCAATTACTGCACTGCATACAACTGTTTTTCCAAACGCTGTTGCAGCATGAAGTATTCCATTATCATGCTTAGTCAGTTCCTTTAACGCCTTGTTCTGTTCAGGTCGTAGTTCTCCATTGAATTCTACATTAATATTTCTTCCCTGCTGCCTCTCGTCATCAATAGTATATTCAATTCCTGCCTTATCAATATTTGCTATTAATTCATCCTGTAATCCTCTTGGAATCTGTATGTATCCACCAAGATGGTCTTTTCCAAGATAAATCCACCTCGAAGTATCATAGTTAGATGTTCCAATCGCACGATTTTTATAAAATACTGGGTTACTAAAGGCTGCCATTCTGCGAATCTTATTCTGCATCGCAGGCTTAAAATTCGTGCTGTCGACATATATACCATTTGATAATGTGATATCCATTTTCCCATCAACATCTGATTTTGCAAAATTTTTCATTCTATCCCATGGCTTTTCCCTATTTTCTTCATCACTGGATGCTTCAAGGTCATCTGCTGTAAATATCCATTCCCTTATCTTATTCTCCAGAAATTCTTCTGAAAGCTTAGGTTTACTTAATAAAGCATTCCATTGGTCAGGATAAGCATTCCAGTTACTATCTACAAATGCACTATTGCCATCTTTCAACGCCCTTCCCTGTAATGGCAATGCAATCAGGTTTCCTATTGCCACATTTTCTAAGGAATCCTGTGCTGGCAACATTCTGTCATAATAATTGAATGACTTTAAATTCACCTGCTCTGCACCTTTATCTAAAAGTGCAAAGCCAAATTTACGAACCAATGCCGCCGATATTGGCTTGTCAAAGAATATCCATATATGTGCACCTTTTCCTGAACGCGAACGTTCTACCAAAGGTTCTATCCCATTTAATGTGCAGATATCTCTCATAGCTTCGACTTCTTCAATCCATGTATCATCTGTATTTGCAAAGTCCTTTTTTTCTGCATTCTTCTCATGATTATCAAAGTCAAACACCAGAAATCTACATGTTCCATCACTAAATAATGGATACACACCAATTACATCTTTTGCAGCATAAGAGTTTCCCCTCAAATGCATCAATATGGTTGATAAGTCTAATCTTGTATATGAACAGTATTTGCACTCCTTACAATCTATATGTGTATTTAATTTCCTATGGCAATTATCTGACCAGAAATTATCACACTGCGGATAATATGCCGCCTCTCCGTTTTTATTTACATTTCTTTTCGCATATACATCTGTTCTTCCCCAAAAGAATGAGAAAAAGAGCTTTGCCATCCTGTCTGTAATCTCTTTGGGGTGCACAATCCTTTTACCCTGTTCTGGATCAAAATCCTCTTTCGTATCCGTTTTCCTTATACTTGCCAGTTCATTTTGATATGACAATCCTGCTTTATCCAATATATTCTTTAATACCTGATTCTCCAATTGCAGATTGTTCAACTGCTTCTGCAATCTAGTCACATTCTCTATTGGATCACGCATTTGTCATACCTCCCTTTCCGTCATTATCTATTCATCTCAAGTATTCTTTTTACTTCATTCTGTAATTCATCACTAAAGTCTGATAAATCATTATATGTAATTACTTTCAGTCTAATAAGACGAACAATATCCCATATTACCTCTGATTTTATCAGTTCCATGACAACTCCCGGATGACGTTTATCTTCTTTTATCAGTTTTTCAAGTTCCCAGAATTTCTCTGATGCAGGCTTTTTATCATCATTCAGAAAATTTGCATACTCTTTAACAAGACCTTCCATATAATTTTCCTGCCAGCCTGATAATCTTTCTCGAAATAATTTCCAATCCTTTTTGCTTATGTCCATGATTTTGAACCTCCTCAGTCTCATGTTAGTCTCAACAAACAATTTAAGAAATGAGACTGACTTGAGACTACAACTTTATAATTCACTTACAAATGCCAATTTTATTGCATTTTGCTATATCATAGAGTCTCACTCAGTCTCAAATCTCGTGAGACTTCGTTGAGACTAACTTTGGAATGTGCTTGAATGTCAATACGCAAATTTTATAATACATTAAAACCAGTTATCATTAATTTATTACGTAATTTGTCTTCAAAGCCCTCAATATCTTTTTTATTAATCATAATAACTAAGTTTCTTTTCGCACGAGAACATCCTACATAAAACAATCTATATGCACATAGTGGTCCATATACCGTCCCTTCCTTTAAGCATTCTTTTACGTTAGTAACATTCTTCTTTCCAAAATACTTATCCATTTTAACTTTAAGCAACTGAATGTAATATGGATTTGTTTCATTTTTTTTTGTAAATGCTTGAAGTTCCTCATCTATTATACTAGCAACGGATATATATGTATCAGCTTTTAATTGTGAACACTTCATACCAATTTTATTCTCAATCTGATTAAGCATCTGGCTATAAATATAATAAAAGGCATCGAATTCTGATAATGTAATATCAATATTGCTCCACATTTCAAAAAATTTTGACATATGCACTACTGGATTAGATCTACTATTATCTGCAACAAACACAACTGTATCATGGCTTTCGCCTTTTACCCCATGCTGAGTTGATATCTTAGGATCTGACATATAGTCTGCTAACACTTTCACTTCTTGAACTTTTACATTTTTCACCAATTGATAATCATTTTCTTCAATAACAGCAGAATAAAATTCCTCTCTAATATACTTTTTTTCAACACATAATGATAGGAAATCATCCACTGTTGTTGATAATTCATTATATAATGCTACAATGTCATCTAACTTATCTTTTACAAGACGCTTATCAATATGCTTTCTGATACTAAATTTTTCGCAATTAAAATATGTACCGGCTTTACGAATTATCCTAAACACTTCACCATAAAATTCTTTCGTAAAATAATCAACTATTATATTTACCGTAAACAAAAAGCTCAATAATGCATCATTTTCTCTAATTTCTTCCTTAGTCAAAACATCAACAGCATTATATTTCTTCCCAAAACTATACTTTTCCATTCCAGAATATGCATCATACAATTCTCCAACTCCTATATTATAAAATCTTGACTTATTCGACAAATACAATATTAATGAATCCTTATACTGCTCCATTAATTCAGATACATTTTTTTCTATATCAGTTACAATTCTAACTTCAGGCAAGAAATCCATATTTTCATCTTTATTTTTCTCATATGCTGTCTGCTTATAACATTCATCATTATAAATTTTATTTAAAATACTTACTATTTTAGGAGTCGTACGATAGTTCACCGAAAGATTTATCGATTTGTTGAAAATATTAAAATAAGTTTCAAATTCTCCATTATAATTACGATAAATTTGCTGCATCTTATCCCCTAACAAATACAATTTACTCTTCTTTCCTATCATAGAAGAATAAAATATTTGCAATACATCAGTTGCAGTATCTTGATATTCATCAATAAATACCACCTGATATTTATCAGAAATTTTTTTCTTTATTACTGGAAATCTTTCAACGGCCAATCTTGTAAAAGAAATTAAATCATCATGCCCTAAAGCTCCCCTATACAGAGAATTAAATGGTGCTTGATTATATGAAATCATAGTAATATTAGAACGCACAATTTCAGGTGTCAAACCACCATATTTTTCTATATATCTCATATTACTTTCCGCCCAATTGCCATTCTGTGAAATATTTTCTATACGTTCCACAATCTGATTTTTATATACTTCCCAATATAATTCCAAAATTGATTCATGTGAAAAAAAACTCCCGATAAAATCATTAATAAAACTATGTATCGTTCCAAAATACACCCTATTACTATCTACATCTTTTCCAAGTTCTTCTGCCGCACGATTTGTATAAGTAATGCATAAAACATTATCAGTTGGATTTTGCAAAAGGTATTTCCTAACATTCTTCCTTATCCAAGTTGTTTTTCCACTTCCTGCAGGTGCATTTACTAAAAAGAGATTCTCAACTATTGCATCAGCCATAACAACCCTCCATCTATATATTCTGGCATAATATTTTCTACATATCCATTCATAATAACAGAATACATAAAATCTGTCTTATTTCCTGAAGTTGATGCCAAAATGTCCCTAATAGAAACCATATCTTCATCAGAAATTTTTTTGTCATTCTTTTTGTTTGGAATTGAAAAATCTAATTTCGAGTCATTTCTCTTCTGGACCCACTCGCTTTTTTTATATAAATCCGTAACACTCATCGAAAAATATTTATTAAGCATAGCTTCTTCTAGTGTCCTCGCATATCCATCATGATCGGTTTGAAAACATATATATATTAAATTATTCATTATATTTTCTTTTGTATTTTTCCATGCGTAAAGATTTTTTACCAAAGCATTATCAGTTGGATGATTTAAAGAATAAAAATGCTTTATGGTAGCATTAGTTATTGTAGAATCTTCTATATCTGCAACTGTTAATTTTTCTTTTTCGTAATCTATATCTGTAATTATTAATGATTTTATACCTAATAGCCTAATTAACTTCTCGTAGTTTTTAGCATATGCCCCTCCAACCTGAATAAATGCAACATATTGTTGACTTAATTTTTTATATTTTTCTAATGTCATAGCCTTACGAATAAATAATCTCTCTGTATCTCCTTCATAAAAAATAGCTTTATCAGCAAAAACTATTTCTGAATATCCTATCTCAAAAAACCAATCAAAAAAATTTGCCAATTCCTTATCGGATAGATTTTCTGACTTTTTCAAATCCTTTAATAATGTAGAAAGGTCGTATAATTTGCTTTTAAAATTTCCTGCATGCCTTATAACCCTTAAATGAGAAAGCCCGACAGTACGAACCATTTCATTGGAATGAGTTGTAATTAACCCTTGTAATTTTGTATGATAATAATCCATCAGATACTTAATAAATACTTGTTGCATTTGAGGATGCATATGAGATTCAGGTTCTTCCAAAAAAAACATATTTACTTTTAACGGATCAACTCCTTTTTCATATTCTTTCAATTGCAGGTGAATATATATCATATTACTATATCCCAGTCCCTGCGATGATTCTCCAAGATAATAACCATCCACATTATAGGTAGCTGTTGTTATCCGTTGCAATAATTCACTTATGTCATCTTCTGTAACCTGCATATCCAACATTAGTTCTCCAGATTTGCCCCCATTAGTCTGTTCTAATGCATTTATTGTATCTTTAAGAGATTTTAACGAAGTATCCCGGACGGTCTTATCTATCTTCTTTTCCTGAATTGGCTTAAGTAATTCGTCAGGAAGTCTTTCAACTAATTCATTCCACCCATCATCTAGCTTTACCATCCTAATCATTTGCTTACTAAGCATATGTGAATGATCTAATTCATCATCATCTAAAGGCCTACTAGCTTTGATAAAACAAAAATGAAACAATTTTCTAAATTCCTTTATATCGTCAAATCTACATTTATTTTTAAATTCCTTATCGCAAAAATATCCGAAAGTCACCATTGATTTGACATAAATACTTACTATCAACTGTTTCAAATATCTCTCTTTAACCTCTATATTGTTCTCCAGATTTTTATCTGAAGAACTCAATAATTTAATTTTATCCTCTTCTATTTCATCAAATCGCCGTTTTAACTTATCATAATTGTCCGTTATTGCTCTGAGAAATTTTGAACGTGTTACTTCATAATCAAACAAAAAATAAAAATCATGCACTTCTTCATCAAGATCCATAATATAATCAGCAAACATTTTTATATCATCTATATCTGGATCATACGAAACATGAATCTTTACACATGTTGTATTCATTAAATGTGATGGAACTGTATCATCTTCCGGAATAATCAAATTGACAAGTTCTGCATCTATTGTATCAACGCTTTTACCACTTTTAAAGAAATCAGCAAATACAGGATATCCCCAATCAATCCATTCTTGCATATTTTTAGCTGGAATGTCCGATACACTATAGTCATTTTTTTCATCAACAAAAACACTCCTAATCAAATTGATAAGCGAAGTTTTACCACTATTATTAGCCCCGGCAAGAATAGTTATTCCTTGATCAAACGCCAATTCCGCTGTATCAAACTGTCTATAATTTTCAATTATTATATTCTCAAGTTTCATCTGTCCACCTCTTTTCGGTCATTTAACATTATAATTAAATCAAACCTCTACTCTTCAAATTCTATATTATCAAAAATTGTCTCTTCCACAACCTTCACACACTCATCTGTATGTTTCTTTATATCTTCACCCCAGAACCGGATTACAGTCCAGCCCTCAAAGTTCAATTTCTTATTTATCTCATTATCCCGCTCTTTGTTACGGGATATCTTGCTAATCCAGTACTCACTATTGTTACTCTTTTCAAGTCTCTGTTTTAAAGTATCCCAATCTTTTCCATGAAAGAATTCTCCATCACAAAAAATAGCTATCTTATACTTTGTCAGCACGATATCTGGACTTCCCGGAAGTATTTTATAATTCTTGCGATACCGATACCCTTTGTTCCATAAAGCCTTTCTTAATATAACTTCTATTTTGGTATCCTTCCCATGAATATTTTTCATGTTTTTATGCCGCTGTTCTTTTGTTAAATCATCTGCCACAAAATCACCTCAACAATCTGTTTTTCATCAACTTTTCCAGTTCTTTTCTCCTTTGCTTCTTGTCTAGCATTTATACTTATAACTGCTCGCTATAAATACACATCTTTAACAAGCTCCATTATTTTATCTGTCAGCATATCAAGCGACTTTCCATTCGCCATAGGTTTAATATCTGATTTACTTTCAATGCATTTTTTAAGTACTACTTTAAGCACTTTTTCATCCCTCAGCTCCGCTTCTGATAAATCTTTTATAATTTCTTCTATCTCAATAGAGGCATCCGCAATCTGACTGCAACGATTATAAGAATCTCCCATATCCTCTGCCACCATACTTTCATGGTCCTCTTTTTCATATGGATTAAATCCATAAAAAGCATTACTTGCAACGGGGCATATAGCATCATATATAATTTTTGCACCCAATTCTCTTTTTATCTGTTTGGGATATATAAGCCTGCCTCTATCTGATTTCATTTCAAGTTTCTTTTCAGCTAATTTACTAGCAGTCGTGATTCTCGTAAGATATGCCATCATCCTATTTGCAAAGTTTTGACTATCTACTTCATGTCGTCCAATTACTGGAATATATTTGTCCATCTCATTTTCATTTACTATATGATCTGCCAAATATAAAGAATACATTTCTGATGCACAAAGCTTTACAACTGCTACATTCTCTAATTTTTTGTCTCCGATTTGATGCAGCATATCCATCTGCACCCATCCATATTCTTTATCTCCAGATTCATCAGGACAAAAAAACATATTCTGCACATATTTGTATCCTTGCTTTGCTATAAAATCATCGTACGCAAGCTGATATAAATATTGCTTTGTAACATCCGCCACCCCAGGCTGTCCTATAACTTTGTATTCTGACGAATTCTTGTAAAAATTAATATTATAATATTTTGCATCATATATGCCAAAACAATATTCTCCACTATCACCACACTCGTAAATACTAATCAGATCTGGTCTTAGTGTATCTGACTTCCCATCACTAATATTATCTGAAGTCTTATGCCATACTGGTCTATCAATTATTTCTATTAAAGTACTATCTTTACTTTCTTTATAATCATCACAAACTCCAAGTGGCAGCTCTGATAATTTTACATTTAAAACATTTCCAAAATTGTGTGCACATACTTTTTCCCATACTAAGTTAAAGCTGTTGGTACCATATATGCTAAAACTATCAATGTTATTAAAGCTTGCTTTTTGTGCAATATACGCATACATTGCCTTCAACACCAGTTGTTTTCTTGTTTTATACTGCACATTAAGTTCATTTTGTATCCTATATAAAATATAATCTTCATCGCCCAAATCTTCCAGTTGCTCTTCCGACAGCTCTACTGTCACAATATTAAACAACTCCGGCAGATCGGATTCTTCAAGTTCCTTTGAAAATTTAGTCAATACACATGCATGTAAGCGTCTGATAAAATCATATTCATCTGAAGTTCGCTTTTTTGTCTGTAATTCAGTATAATATGGCCTGTTATTTGATATATATGAAAATGTTTCATTGATTGTTCTGTCCCACAGTATTTCTCCTGTGCCATTAGTCTCAACAATCTCAACGTCATTAGCATATATTCCATTATCATAATAATCCTGCAACAAATACAGCATTACTGCCAATAAGTTAAACGATCCTCCATCATCACTTTCATTATACAGTTTTATTACCTGCTCTTTTGAATTATATTTTTCCAAAACACGCATAATCTGCTTCATCTGTGCTATTGGACTACCACAAGAATTAATATATTTAGGATAACACTTTAATACCCGTCCATATACAACAATTACTCCAACAAATGAAAACACATAATATAATTCCCGCTCTCCACTTTCGATATCTGTTACTCTGATATCTTCCTCAACTAAGTCAGAGAGCATACTTTGCCTATCACTTTTTTTTACATTTTTAACAATTCCATACTCTTTTAACTTTCTTATAATCTGCACTGTTTCATCAGCAGTGCATTCAAATATTTTTCTAAGTTCATCTTGAGTATACCGCTTCTGCTCTTTGACATATTTAGAAATCATCCAGTAACATTCCCTTCTCATTCTAATTCACTCAAATATTCTTTCTTGATTTTGTCTCGGATTTCTTTACAGAAAATATCTATGCCTCTTTTATCAAATTCCTCGCAAATCGTTGAATATTGGTTTCTTATATCCTCATCACAGCCTCCAAACAACATGTGCCTTCTCTGCTTTGCTGCATCATCAAATAAGTACATAATAATTTTACTCTTAAAAGTTTCTCTAAACGCATCTTCATTCTCTAAAATGCTTTTAGATACAAAAAATGGTCCCATAAGCTTGTCTTCATTTATCTTATAATCTCTAGAAGCAAGTATTGTATTTATAGCCTTCCTAAGCTCATTCCAGTCAACTCTGTATGGCACCTGTGCTTTATCACACACTAAATATGTATCTTTAATCTTTTCTTCCCTATGGTTAATACCTATATATTCAAAGTTCCATCTTCTTTTAAATGCTGTATCCATTGGAAATACGCCCTGATCAGCACTATTCATAGTTGACCAGATATACATATTATCTGGTATCTTTATTTCATCATACTGCTCTGGCCTTCCACCAAGTTCTTTTGCCAAATATGCCTTTATATCTTCAGAAGGTTTAACTGGATATTGGCTTGCATTTCTATCGTCGCGATCTAAAAGCTGAAATACCTCTCCAAATACAGCTGCAACATTTGCTCTATTAATTTCCTCTATAAGAAGCAGAAATGGTTTTACATCTTCCTTATTCTCCGACTGTCCATTTTCTATTGCCTTTACATATGTCCGCATAAATGGTCCAGGAACATACTCATATGATATTCCATTTTTTGTAGGTACTGGCTTATATGTTCCAACAAAATTAGCATATGAATAATCTGGATGGAATGTAACTCTTTCGTACTCTCCACCTTCTGAAATGAGATCCTTCTGCTCATCATTCAGCTTGAAACTTTTTCCTGTTCCTGGTGCTCCAAATACAATTCTATTGTGTGCATATACAGTCCCCGTATCCTTATTTTTGCGTGAACAACCTGTATAATAATCAGGTTCAATATATGACTTAGATTCCATTTCTTCCTCCTCAGAGCCTTCATTCTCTATGCTCATTTCTTCCTGAATAGAATTTACTGCATCCTCTTTGCTTTCTCCAAATTTTACAGATGTTGGTATCATTACAGTAACTGCTCCAAGCACCCTATCCATAAACTCTCTGTCAAAAATTTCTTTGAATTTTTCAAGCATTTCTGGAAATTCATCAAGTACTGCACGTATAACAGCAACAGCCTTTATCTTATCCAAAGTACTTAATGCCTGTGACGGATCTCTTGATAACTCCGGTCCTATATATGGAGCATCGTATGCTTCTCTATAGCTTAAAAAATCTTCCCTTTTAAATGGCTTTTCAAAAACACAGTCAACTTCTATATCAAACTTAAAGTATTTTTCCTTACCATTATATCCAAAATCATAAGGTTCTCTAATTACATGTGCTACTCCTATAAACCCTGGAACCCAATCAACCTCTGATTTTCCTGTGTCTCCTCCCAATGTAACAAATACATGCTTTCCAATATTCAATTCCTCTTTCAGAGTATAAACGCCATCAACTGTTATATCTTTGTTGCCATTGAGAATGTTATGTACTGTATCTGGAAAACCACATTTCATAGATACAAATGTTGGTTCTTCATTCTCATATCCATGAATAATCTCCGCTACAGCTTTTTCCAATTGGTCTGCAGAATAATCCTTATACAGCTCAAACACTTCCTGATATGCATGTCCTCGTCTTTTTAAATCTCTATCATCACTCCAGCCTTTTCTTCCATTGTTAGAAAAATAAAAATCAAAAGCATCCTTTGCATGTTTATATGTTGTTTTCTTTGTTCCAAATCTCTTTTCTAACACTTCCCAATCATGCATTCTCTGCTTATATCTTGCGTCTGTTTTAGGAAGCATAGCATAATACATGCAGACTAACGCCTGTTTTTGCAAATCGTCTAAATTATCGATATTGATCTTCTGCTCCATATTGTTCTCTCCTTAATGCCAGAATTAGTACTCCAAAGTATATATGCCATCTTCATACTTTTTAAACAAAACCTTTGTTTTTCCATATTGATCTAACATTTGTTTCGTAATATATGTACCATCCGGCACTCCAAGTTTATGCCTTATCCATTCTCCTATTATCGCATTACTTTCTGGAGTTTCTAATGCCTTTCCCTTTGCTTGTGCCTGTCTCATATAAAAAGCATCATATTCCTTTGTTACAACCTTAAACACTGGATACGTTCCATCAGCATTTACATCTGGGAAAAATCCATCTTTATGATCTGCCACATTATATGGAATATATGCCTGGTTTCTATTTCTCTTATAGCCATTTTTACGTATTCCCCAATTTACACCGGAACCATATCCCGTATCGCTGCCATCTGCTTTTAGTAAAGATACTTCTAATGTATCTACCGGCTCAATAGCCCGATAATTCTCCCAAGATAAATTTTCCAAATTAGTATCTGCAACATCATCTTCTACATTTTTCTTGCTAGAAAATGAAACTTTATCTTTTATCTGACCATCAAAGCAATTTATTGTATCAGGCAATAAACTGTTGAAGTAATGGTTTGCCTCTTTAGGATTACATGCATCCATACATTCTCTTCTTACAAAGAATGCATTCATAGTGTAATTAGCTGAACCATTAAAAGCCTCTATTGCCTTTCGCCCCCTGCACCATATATACACCTTGGAATGTACCTGTTTACCTTCCACAATATAATTGCATGATATCTGAGGCATTCCAGATACACTATTCAATCTTTTTATCAATGAGCATATCTTGTCATGTTTCTTTTGTGTCAGACCCGTGCCCTTTGTCATCCCAAGTATAATGTCCACTTTTATTCCAGACACATATTCTTTATTCCTGCCATCAAATAGTTTTATCAAATGACTTGATATTCTCTCAACATCAGTAAATGCTGTGACAATTTTCAAATGATTACATGCTTCGCCATCTTTTCTCGCTGGTATAAACAATATTTCTTCTTCAAAATTATCAGTATACATACCTTACTCCTTTATACTTGGTTCTACACTTTCGTAGTCAATTCCCGCAAATGTTCTTAAAATAGCTTCAAAGATAATTTTAGCTCCTTTTGCAGGTACCGCCATACCGATTTGTTTTCTAACAGACTCTTTAGACCCCTCAAAAATATAATTATCAGGAAATGTCTGTAATCTTGCCCTCTCTCTATTAGTCAATGCTCTTGGCTCCGAATAATGATACATATGCGTTCCACCACCACCAGAACCAGTTACTGTATATGCAGGTTTATCTGGATCTAACCTCTTATAAATCTGACTTATCTTTGCCCCTTTCACTTTAAGTTGCAATTCTTCTGGCAAATCCGCAGTAAACGCATTTTCTCCCGGTTTAATATATTTCAATCGTTTTACAACTATTTCGGATTGCTTTGTTAACTCGTTATTATAAGCTTCTTTTCCGATTGGAGGATTCTCTATTGCATTCTTACAAGTAACATCAACATTTTTATATGGTTTTGGACTAGGTATTTTAAATTCATATGGCAGATCCACCCTGATACCAACAATTATCACCCTATGTCTTGCCTGCGGTACCCCATATTCCTCAAATTTATATAAATTAGGATATATTCTATATCCAGCATTCTTCAAGTCTTCCTGTATCTTCTGAAATGCCTTTCCATCATTAGCACTCTTTAATCCGCCAACATTTTCTGCTAAAAACCACAAAGGCTCATATTTCTTTAATACTTTTACCCCATATGTATATAACGGACCATATACACCATCAAATCCCTTTTGCTCACCTACAACAGAAAAATCATTGCATGGGAATCCAAAAGCCAATGCATCTATATCTCCAAGACTGTCAATATCAAGTTTTCTTACATCACCACAAATAACACTATCGCCATCATCTGGGCAGATATTTCTCGTATATGTATTACATGTGTCTTTATCATAATCATTTGCCCATTTATGAATAATCTTATAATCTGAATCTTCAATCTTCGCTGTCGTTGCTCCCAGTGCCAATCCGCCAGGACCACAAAATAATTCTCCAAGTTTAAATTCTTTTACAATATTCTTCATCAAACTTTATCTCCATTTGCTAATATAAATTCTCTGTTAAATTCGACACCCAATACATCTGCAATTTTCTCTAAATCTTCTACTGTAAAACTTTCTCTTTTCATTTTCGAATTAAAGCTTTGTGGAGATTTTCCCAGCCGCCTTGCCAGTTCTGCTTCACTTACACCACATCTCACACACAATACTTTTATTTGTTCTGATATTGTCATGCACCAATCCTCCTGCTTACTATCTATTTTTATATTGTAAACATATTTTTTGATGATGTCAAAATAATTTTTAAGCATATGTTGTTTATAAATTGCTAGTAAATTAAAATCAAAAACTACTCTCACTAACTTTTCACAAGCAGAAAGCTATTTTAATTTTAATCTTTATTTGTTAAATCTTTTTCAACACACATAGGGATTACCATATCTAGTAAATGCTCTTCTTTGGTTAATTCTTTAATAACTTCAAAATATATTTTCTGAAGTTCATATTCAGAAAGTTTAACCATTTGTTCTATATGACATTTTTGAGCATAATCTTGATCTTGTGCATCGTTCAATATCCTAATTGCCTCTAACAATTCTTCTGTAGGTTCTACACTATTTTCCTCAAAATCATCTATTCTCCCATATTTATCATCTGATATACATTGATAATCCATACACTTAACAGCCAAATCAAATAAATCTTTTCTCATTTTTGCAGAAACTATATCCATATATTTTATTGGATGCTTCAATCTGTAGACATTTTCTGCATATTCTCTGACCTCTTTAATAAAAACAGGAAAACTACTTGCTGTTAAAATATAGCGAAATGCTGATTTATATTCACTGCACATACTGTTTGCACCAATGCCCATATTTTCACCAGAAGTTATTCCTATTATAGCTTTTACGGTTTCTTCCTCCAGCCCTAAAAACTCACAAACTTTTTCCATTTCAAATGATTCATAATCTGTTTCACCAATAAGATAACCTACTGATACCCCAAAAAAATCTGCCAAATTTGACATTGTTTCATATGAAGGAAACCCTATAGTTTTTCCATTTTCAATTTTACTTCCTACACGTAGCCATCTGCTTATATTTGCCTGAGTTCCGCCTCCGTATTTTTCCTTATATTCTTTTAAGAAGCTTTTTTGAGTATAATTCTTTTCTTTCATCAATTTATGCAGACGATTGCACCAGCATTGTGCCTTATCATGTTCTATATCATTCATAATATATTTTATCCTCCTAATTTTATTATTTACATCATTTATATATCATCATTGGTATTTACATTTATAAAGATAAATCTTAAAATATGTCTTGTCAATTTAAAGATCTTTAATCAGGAGGCATCACATGAATGAAAATAATTATATCCAAACAATAGGCGAAAACAGCACCCTACAAGACAGCATCATTGAAAATATGTATCTAAAAGCATTTGCATCCATCTCTGATGCAGAAAATACATCTAAAGAAAAATACATAACGAAAACTATGCTAATTAAATCATCCAACGACATGAGTACCCAGGAAAAGCTAACATCATTGGATAAGAATTACGAATGTCGTAATTATGAACGCTGGCAAAATTTACTATATTTTACCATCATATCATTTAGCGTATTAGGAGTAACAGTTGCCAGTCCCATTGCTACGAAAAATGTTCGTAAACTTTTCACAACATAATTCAAAACTTGTATTATGTTTCCATTTTGCCATATATTATATAGTCATTTGCTAAAACAATACTTTTCTACATGATGTTATGACAGAGGAATCACCTTCCTCTGCCATTGTTCCAAATCTTATCTCCAGTCTTCTCCTTATCAGCATCTCTATCAACACTCTCATCATACATTCTCTGGAACTCCTCATAAAGCTCATCACCATCCAGCTTTATTCCAAGTTTTTTTATCACATCCGAGAACAACCTTATGCTTCCACTTACATCAGCAATATCAAATCCGAATATATCAGCCTTAACAGAATCACTGACATTCTCATAACCACCAAGCTCTGATATTCTCCTGACAATCCAGCCTGCTTTATCCACAGACTCATTTTCTTTAGTTTCCACATATTCACCTTTATCTGTTACGTCAGTAATACTTTCGCCAACTCTTGCCACATTCACATCAGACAAATTATGAATCTCTGGTATTCCTATACCCTCTAAATCAGTCTGTTGTTTTCTTGCTCTTTCAGCTTGCTCTTTCTGTCTGCCTATTTCATTCTGATTATTGTCTGGATTCATTACCACAACATTCGTCCCCGGCTCAACAGCCACATCTTCCTCAAACACAGCCTCCTCTTCCATCCCCGGTATCTCAACATCCCTGTCTGCAACGATTTCTTCTTTCTCCGACACCTCATAATAAGCCGTATATAAGTCTTCTTTTATAATGCCATCAGCAAGCTGTATCTGCCTCTTAATCTTTCTTTTCTCCTGCTTCAGCTCGTCCAGTTTTTCCAGAATCTGCGTCTTCGCTTCGTCGTCACAATAGCAGTTTGTTCCGGGAATTTCCCGGCAGACCTTGTCTCCGGAGGGAATCCGCTTCTTCACCCATGAGGCAAAACGTCTGCAGTTCGCAGCGAAGAACGATTCGTCCGTTGCCGCGTTCAGCCGTGCATTGAATCGCTGCATCGCCGAACGGAACTGGCCCGAGGCGCAGCGGATTCTCCTGCATCGACACGTGGAGGGGGCGCTGGAGAAAACGGAAAATCTGAAGGTCGGCGGACGCATGAATTCCCGGGAGAACTGTTTCGAGCTGACCATTCTTCCGCAGATTGAAGATCCCGGGGAGATCCGTCTCCGCCTGACAACGGAGGGAGAACTTGCGTTGAGCGGGAAGAACGAACTTCTCCTCCGCAATTTCCAGACCGGTGTTCCGAGGACGTTCCGGATTCCTGTTGCAAAACTCCCGAAGGCGGGAACCTCCGCCCTTCTCTCGGTCAACCTCCGTCTGCCGGATGGTTCGGAGAAGGAGTTCCGGTATCTCTGCGGAGGGGAATCCGCCCGGTATGCCGGAACGCTTCCGGTGCCCGGTTCCGACTGGTCGTTCAAAGCCTACCCGATGAAAACGCACACGGTGGATCGGCCGGGCATCACCCGGTACGACTATGCGGTCGGTTATCTCTGGAATGAAAGCGGAATTTCAATCGCGGTTTCCGTCGAGGACAAGGACTATTTTCCGCCGACTCCCAAGCTCCGTTCCATCCATGTGGATTCCCTGCAGGTGTTCGTGGATTTCGAAAACAGTGCGGATTTTGATGTCAACGAGTATCTGGGGAACGAACTGGAGTTCATTGTCAGTGAAAGCGGCGGAAAGGCCGGACTGGAGATCTGCAAGCGGCCGGAGGGGTGGAGAAATCATGGCATCCGCTCTGCGATGACGCATCGGAACAAACGGACCTTGTATGAGGTGTTTATACCGGCTCAGTCGCTTCCGGGTGTCGGACTGGAAGCGGGAAATTCCCTCGGATTATGCGTGATGGTGAACAACCGGGTCGTTGCGGAGGACTCTTTGCAGCGGATGGTGACCTCTCCCCGAATCTTCCCGTACAAGAGGCCGGGGACGTGGCCGGATCTGATTTTTTCCGATCGGACCGGAGTGGTGGCAAAATAAATTCCCTGTTTGTTGAAAAGGATGGACTTATGATGAAAAGCAGATCGTTTACTCTTGTGGAGCTCCTCATCGTGATTGCGATCATCGCGATCCTTGTCGCCATGCTTCTGCCCGCGTTGAATCAGGCTCGGTTCAAGGCAAGAGGGGCGGCCTGCAAAAGCAATCTCCGGCAATTCGTGCAGGGCGTGATCGCATACGCCGGCGACAACGATGATTTCCTGCCGATCAAGGGAACGGACAATCCCCGCCCCATGATAACGGATGGTCTGCTGAACTCCTACTGGGGGCTCGGACCAAACGGTCACAGGAGGACTTCCGCCGGAGGGGTCCTCTTCTGCCCGGGCATTCAGGGAATCCTCCCTGCGCCCGCCGGCGGAAACTTTTTTTATTATTACCATTCTTACGGAATTACCGCGGGGTATCTTGCCAGCTGGGCGGATCAGAGTCGAAGTGTCTGGTGGGTCAGCAATTCCCTGGTTTCGCCCACACAGAATCTGTCAGCGCGTCTTTCCCGCCTGTATGGCTCTGCAAAGCTGAGTTTCTGCGGGAAACTCAGTACGGAATCCTATCTGACTTCCGCCGTCGGAATCGTCGATGGCCGGGTGGATAAACTGAGCAGGAGTCATGCCGACTATATCGGTTCCGGACAGCATGGAAACGAGGAGTTTACCGCCCGCGCCGACGGCGCCGTTCACGCGTTCCGGAATCTCGGTCAGGAATGGACGGATTGGAGATATGTTCCATAAGACTTTGTTTTACAAGTGCTTCTGCTTTGGACGCGTTCCGTTTCTCTGCCGGATCTCCCGAAGCAGAAGAAGTGCCGCATAGAGCATGTTGACCGTTGCACAGGAATAGATCCCGGAATAGTCCGGAAGAAGGAAATCCTGTGCAAAACGCTCCAGAAGAGCGGATTCGACCGGATATTCCGGCGCAAGAAGAATCCCGGTCATCAGATTGCCGGGAATCCGGACAAGATCCAGCCGTTCCGCAAATCCGGGATCCTGACGTGTCCGGAGATCCAGACGCCCATCTCTGCCGATCACGCTTCCGTCCTCCTGTTTCATCAGAACAATCCTCTTGGAATCCTTCCAGCAGATCGCCGGAATCGACCAGGTGTTCTTCCACTGTTCAAGATTTGGAAGTGCTTCCTTTTCAAGGTGTTGCTGCGCAATTTTCGCAATGACCCGTGCGATCCGGACAAACTCCGGGCGGGGATCCAGCTCCTCGCACAGGGAGAGACTCAGAAGAAACTGCGAAAGCTCAAAATGATTCCACCACGGTTTCGATCCTCCCGCTTCCGAGAGCGCGCGGGGCAGAAGACGGTCGTAACAGCTTTCCCAGTGCCGGTCCCCGGTCAGCGCAAACGCGGCCCGATAGAACATCGGAAGCCGCAGAACTTCGTGAACTTGAACATGATCCATCTGATTGAGACGATCCGGAACTCCATCCAGAGTCAGAAAGCTCCAGTTGTTTTCCGGCACAATCTCTTTTTCTCCCCGTTCGGCGAGCATGACCACCAGTTCCGCAATCTTCTCCCGTTCCGCGCGGGTGGCAAAATCGGACTGGAAATACCGCCAGAGCCCCCAGACCCAGAAGGTCATCTGATCCCGCGAGGAGCAGGGATAGCAGCTCTTCCCGTCACGATGGGAGACACTGCGGACGATATAACCGTTCCGTCCATGCACCGTTGCGCACAGCTCCATGCCTTTCAGGAGTTTCCCGGCAAATGCCGCGCATTCTCCACGCGTTTCCGGAAACAGTTCCGCGCGCAGAATACAGATGTCCATCGCCATGCCGGCATTGATCATGCTGTCCTCCATGCCGGTCGAGTAGCCTTTGTTGTTCGGGAAGCCGCGCCGGATCTCCTCCGGAAGCGGAAGAAAATCGAAACGGTGTTCATCCAGGGAGGAAAGTGCGTCGTAGATCAGATGACTCTGTTCGCAAAACAGAAAACGGGTCATTTGCTCCCATGCGGAATTCAGAGAGGAAAGAAATGCTTCATTCATAAGGTCTTGTTGTCCATGTACAGTTTCGTGCGTTTGTGACAGAATGGCGTTCTACTCCCACGAATCGGTTCGGAACGGCGATGCGGGAAGTCCCTCCCGGTTGTAGAGATTCGCTCCCTGCGGATTCTTGCGGAAGGCGTAGCGCACCGCCACCGGATCGGGGACGTGCGGAGAGGATACAAAAACATCCGATCCCTCGATTCTTGCATCCGCCCAGTACCATTTCCGGTCGGCTCCCGCGATGGCAAACTGCTTCAGTCTGCCTCCCGGAACCTCCCGCACGGGGGCGATCCCCTTCTTTTCTCCGACCATCAGGCCGGATTGCGCATAATGAAAACGGATGCGGATGCCGCCTTTTTCCTTCCGCATATCCCGATAGAGCGGGCCGGACGGACAGAGGTTTGTCTTCCCGTATTCGTTTTTCAGGGCCCAGAGTGCCAGCCGTTTCCCGACGTCCAGTTTGTTTCCCGGATGGATGTTGGCCGAATCGCCGATGTCGATCGTGACCGCCATTCCGGTTTTCGGAAGCTCCAGCGCCCGGCTCTGCATCTCCCGGACGGAACTCCAGGTGAATTCGCCTTCCGGTTTCTCCTCCACCTTCCCGAAGGAGGAGAGCTGGACGAAATAGAAAGGAAACTCCTGTTTCCAGGCCGATCTCCAGCCCTGAATCAGCGCCCGCATCTTGTGAAAATATTCAACGCCTTCGCCCGCGTTCGCATTCGATTCGCCCTGATACCAGATGCAGCCGCGGATCGGGAACCGGGTGATCGGGGCGATCATGGCGTTGTACTGCGTGGTGATGCTGACGTAGCGTTTGTCGCACAGGTGGTCCGGATCAAACACGAGCGGCGGATTCCGGAGCGGCAGTCCCGCCTCTCTGCGGACTTCCGAATCCGCGACCCACTGCTTCAGCGCCTGAAAATCCCGTTCCGTATCCCGGGCGCGGACCTGATGGACAAAATCCGCAAACGTTTTCAGCTCCGGAATCTTTTCCAGACTCTCCAGAGAGAGATACGGTTCGATGTAGCAGCCGCTCCAGTTGTTGCCCAGCAGTCCGATCGGGATTCCGGTCTCCCGGCAGATTTCCCGGGCAAAGAAGTAGGCGACGGCTGAAACGTATTGCAGATTGTCCTTGTTGCAGATTTTCCAGCCGGTGTTGTGACTGTGTTCCAGCGGGTAGAACGTTTTGAGCTTCAGGAAACGCATGAACCGGATCTGCGGAAACTTTTCCGTTTCCCGCCGCGCCTCCTCTCCGCCGATGACGCCCCATTTGAACGGCATTTCCATGTTCGACTGGCCGGAGCACAGCCAGACATCCCCGACCAGAACGTTGCCGAAGCGGATACGGTTCTTCGCACCGGAAATGGTCAGAGTCCGTCCTGTGGCGGAGGCCTTCAGCGGGGCTAGACGCACTTCCCAGCGTCCGTCTTTTCCCGTCTGCGCGGAGACTTTCTGCCCCGCAAATTCGACGTTCACATTCTCCCCGGGTTCTCCCCAGCCCCAGACCGGATGTTCCACATCCCGCTGAAGCACCATCTGATTCTGAAAAATTTCCGAAACGGAAATCTCCGCCGCAAGCGGACCGGCCGCGGTCAGAAGTGCCAGAAAGCCGAATGCAAAGGTCGGATTCCGATAGAATTTCATCGTTTTTTCCTTTCTTTTGGCCACCCGGTCTACTGCCTGGTGCATTTTTAATTTAAGCCACGGACATTATTATAACATATCCGGGTCATTTTGCATCAGCTTATTCTATAATTGTGATATAATTATGACATTTTCATTACATACAGCACTGTTTTCGTCATTTTTTCATAAACTTCCTGGTCAGGAATCTGGACAAAGCGGCATCGGGAGGCAAAAAAATCCCCCGGAAATTGCTCTCCGGAGGATTGTATGTTCTGCTTTATGCTCTGGCTGCCGCCTTTGCCTTCGCTTTCTCACCCAGAAAATCAATGGATGTCTTGCAGATTACCTTATCAAAAATAATGAACATCGCCGGCAGGATGAAGATTACGCATGCCATACTGATCAGGGCACCTCTTGATAACAGTGTACAGATTGCACCGATCATATCAACTTTGGAATACCATGCCACACCGAACGTTGCTGCGAAGAAACTGAAACCACTTGTCATGATAGACAGTGCACATGCTTTGTGTGCATTCATGACGGCTTCTTTCTTGCCAGATCCTTTTCTTCTTTCCTTCTGGTAACGGCTCGTCATAAGGATCGCATAGTCTACGGTTGCACCAAGCTGAATGGTTCCGACTACGATACTTGCAACGAATGGAAGTTCGATTCCCTGGAAAAACGGGATTGCCATGTTGACGTTGATGGCAAATTCAATAACCGCAACCAGAATGATCGGAACGGAAATGGATTTGAATACCAGCATAATGATGATGAAGATGGCTGCTACGGAAGCAACGTTTACATTTACCAGGTCGATGTCCGTTACATCCTGCAGATCTTTCATCAGCGGAGCTTCACCGATCACCATACCGTTTGAATCGTATTTCTTTACAAGATCGTTGATCGCTGCGATCTGACTGTTGGATTCGTCTGTTGCGGAGCTGTACTTTGAGCAGACAAATACCAGTTCCTGTTCATCACTTTGCAGCATATCTTTGACATCTTTCGGGATCATGGAGTTCGGCACGTTTGCACCGAATACGCTGTTCAGTCCAAATGCCCATTTCACACCGTCCACCTTTTCGATGTCTTTCATCAGCGTAGTCTTGTTTGCATTGGAAATGTTTTTGTCCATCATGATGATGTGCATGGTGCTCATGTCGAAGGTATCTTCCAGTTTTTTGTTTGCCACATTTGAATCCAGTGTTGACGGAAGCGATTTATCAATGTTGTAATAAATCTT
>ERZ824600.2000-NODE-2000-length-22945-cov-5.714024_pt1 | contig 22945 bp, 23 predicted proteins | sample MGYA00519933_ERZ824600 | MGnify/ENA primary metagenome ERZ824600 (study PRJEB31778, sample SAMEA3449178) | human gut metagenome | biome: human gut; feature: human-associated habitat; material: faeces | place: United Kingdom | collected 2010/2012 ... | reverse complement strand
TCATTGCCGGCGCCTTCTACACGCAGATGATGGCCATTATTACCCAGGGCTCCCTGAAAAAGCTGCGGCAAAAGATTCGGGCTGCTGCGGCTTGGCAGCTGACTTTGCGGACGTGGGCTGTTTTTTCGCGGTCAAGCGGCAAACAAGTACAGCGGAAATGATTTGAACCGCGTACAAAAAAGCGCCTGCCACCGCGCTTTTGAAGACTGCGCCGCCGAGCACGCCGAAGATAAACGACGGCCCGGATTGATTACAGACGGCAAGCGCGCGTTCAGCGTCCGGCTCGGAGAGTTCACCGCGTGTATAAAGCACCCCAACAGCCTGTGCGCCCGCCGGATAGCCGCCAAGAAGGCCGAGCAGAAACGCGCTGCCCGCTGCGGGCGGCAGACGCAGAAGCTTTGCCGCCGCGCCGCCGAATCGCGCGGAAAACCGCGTAGAAAAGCCGAGCAGCAGGAATAAATTGCTGCACACAAAAAACGGAAACAGCGACGGCAGGATCACCCGTCCGCAAAGCGTGAGCGCGCTGCGTACACCATCCGCCGCAACCTGCGGCAGAGCAATCAGCAGAACAAATGCCGCCAGAAGCGCAAGCGCCTGAAATAGCTTTCTCATGCCTCTCCCCTCCCTCGGATAAAAACCTATGCAGCCATGGAAAGAATTAGTCTGTCCGGCATAAGCATATAGCAAACGAAAAACAGGAGGCGCTGCCGTTTGAAAAAACTGCGTTCGTATCTGGCCGCCGCATCCATGCGGCTGGGACTGCCGATGGATATTGCCGCAGGGCTGCCGCATCTGGAGGTCAACGGATTTCGGGAATGTTCGGTTGACCGGCACACCGGAATTCTGGAATATAACCGGGAGCGGATCGTGATCGGGCTGAACATCGGGAGCCTGACCGTCGTGGGAAGCGGGCTGGAGATCCGGCAGATGCACCGGGAACGGCTGACGATCATCGGGCAGATCGAGGGCCACAGCCTTCTGCCCAATACCGTGAAAACGACCAAGTATGAGCACGTTCTGCCGCTGCTCGCGGCGCTCGACGAGAGCGAGGAGATCGACGGCGTGCTGCTGCTCCTCAACACCTGCGGCGGCGATGTGGAGGCGGGGCTTGCCATCGCCGAGCTGATCGCGGGCATGAGGAAGCCGACCGTTTCGCTCGTGCTCGGCGGGGGACACTCCATCGGTGTGCCGCTGGCGGTCGCGCCGAAGCGCTCGCTCATCGCGCCGAGCGCGTCCATGACCGTCCACCCCATCCGCACGAACGGAACGCTCATCGCCGCGCCGCAGACCTATCACTATTTCGACCGCCTGCAGGAGCGCATCGTGCGCTTTGTGACGAAGAATTCCGGCATATCCGAGAAAAAGCTGCTTGCGCTCATGCTGGCCGCCGAGGACATGGCTGCCGACGTCGGCAGCATCCTCTACGGCGAGGAGGCGGTGGCGGACGGCCTCATCGACCGCGTCGGCACGCTCGCCGATGCCTATGAGGAGCTTTACGCGCTCATCGCCGCATCCCGTGCGGCGGCGAAGCCGCGGCGGAGACGCGCGGCGCAGGAAAAATGAAGCGAAAAGACGCCCGACGGGCGTCTTTTTTACACTCTGTTCATCATTCGCTCTTGAAAAACGAGGGGGAAAATGGTATAGTACATAAGTTAAAATATGTCTTTTTCTGCCTATTTTTACTCCCTTGCACAAAGGAGATCACGGAATGTACTTAAAAGCGCTCGAAATTCAAGGATTTAAGAGCTTTCCCGATAAAACCGTATTGAACTTCGGTGAGGATATCACCGCCATCGTCGGCCCCAACGGCAGCGGCAAGTCCAACGTGTCGGACGCGATCCGCTGGGTCATGGGCGAGCAGTCGAGCAAATCGCTGCGCGGCGCGAAGATGGAGGACGTCATCTTCGGCGGCACGGAAAAGCGCAGCCAGATGGGCTTCGCGCAGGTGACGCTCGTGCTCGACAACACCGAGCACATCTTCCCCCGAATGGAGGAGAGCGAGGTCGCCGTCACCCGCCGGTATTACCGCAGCGGCGAGAGCGAATACTACATCAACAAGCAGAGCGTGCGCCTGCGCGACGTGAACGAGCTGTTCATGGATACCGGCATGGGCCGCGAGGGCTATTCCATCGTCGGTCAGGGCAAGATCGACGAGATATTGTCGGTCAAGAGCGCCGACCGCCGCGAGATCTTCGAGGAGGCGGCGGGCATCTCCAAGTTCCGCCACCGCAAGGAGGAGACGGAGCGCAAGCTCGAGCGCACGGAGGAGAACCTCGTGCGCATCAACGACAAGATCGCCGAGCTGGAGCTGCAGGTCGGGCCGCTGCGCTCGCAGGCGGAGAAGGCAAAGAAATATCTGATCCTCCGCGACGAGCTGCGCACACTGGAGATCTCCGTCTGGCTCGAAAACCTGGACAAGATCAAGACCGATTCCATCAAGCTCAACACCGACTACGCTTTGGCCCAGCAGGAGCTGGAGCGCGCGAACGCCGCGCTGGACGAGCTGTACGCCGCCTCCGAGCAGTTTGCGGAAAAGGCTCACGCGAACGACATGGAGCAGGAGCGCCTGCGCACCGAGTGCGCCGAGCTGGACGCGAAGCGCAGCGAGGAGGACGCCGCCGTGGCGGTGCTGCGCACGGGCATCGAGCACAACCGCGCGAGCATCGAGCGCGTGGAGAACGACCTGCGCGACCAGTCGGGCCGCGCGGAGAGCCTGACCGCGCAGATCGCTGCGAAGCACGCGCGCATCGAGGAGCTTGCCGCGCAGGCGGCGGAGCTCGAGGAGGAGCTTCGCGCCTTCCTCGCGCAGGCGGAGGAGCTTGCCCGCACGGCCGGCGAGGCCGGCAGCGAGGTCGAGGCTCTGCGCGCGAAGGAAGCGCTGGCGGCCTCCGACGCGGCGGACTGCCGCGCGGACGTGAGCGCGATGAACGCGGGCCTTGCCGAGCTGGCTGAGCGCCGCGCGGCGCTTGAAGCGGAGAGCGAGAGCGTGGACGGTCAGCTGACCGAGAAGCGCAGGGCTGCGTCCGCGTCCCGCCGCGCCCTTGAGGAGGCGCAGGAGGAGGCCGACGCCGTGCGCAACATCATCTCCGGTCATACCCTCAAGATGGAGGGGCGCGTCAAGCGCGAGGAGACGGCGCGGCAGAAGAGCATCGACCTCACCATGGAAAAGAACAACCTTGACTCCCGCATCCACCTTCTGAGCGAGATGGAGAAGGAGTACGAGGGCTTCAATAAGGCGGTCCGTCTGATCATGCAGGCGGCGGAGAAGAACGCGCTGCGCGGCGTGCATGGGCCGGTCGCCAACCTGATGACGACCGACAAGCGCTATGCCGTCGCCATCGAGATCGCCCTCGGCGCAGGGATGCAGAACGTGGTCGTGGACCGCGAGGAGGACGCCAAGAGCGCCATCAACTTCTTAAAGCAGCGCGACGGCGGCCGCGCGACCTTCCTGCCACTGACCGCCATCCGCGGCGACGTGCTGCGCGAGGCGGGCGTCGAGCGCGAGTACGGCTACGTCGGCGTTGCGTCGCAGCTCGTGCAGTTCGATCAGAGGTATACGGAAATTTTCAACAATCTGCTCGGCCGCACCGTCGTGGTCGAGGATATGGACTGCGGCATCGCCATCGCGAGAAAGTACAGCAATCGTTTCCGCATCGTCACGCTCGACGGGCAGGTCTTGAACCGCGGCGGCAGCATGACCGGCGGCTCGGTGAGCCGCAGCACGGGCATTTTGAGCCGCGCCAACGAGCTCAAGGAGCTGACTGCCCGGCGGGAAGCCTTAACGGAAAAGCTCGATGCCGCGCTCCGTGAGGCGGACGAGGCCAAGCGCGACCTGAACGCCGCGCAGTATGAGCTGGACGTCGCGCGCGAGCAGCAGCGCGGCGCGGAGGACGCGGTGCTCCGCCTGACGGGCGAAAAGAAGCAGTACGATATGCTGCTCGAATCGCTCCGCACGCGGGAGAGCGACATTGCCGCCGAGCTCGAGAGCATCACCGCGCGCACGGAGGAGCTGAAAAAGGCAGCCGCCGCCCGCGAGGAGGAGATCAAAAAGCACGAGGCCGAGGCCGCACGCTGCCGTGCGGAGAGCGAGGAAAAGCTCGCCGGCCAGAACGAGCTCCAACGCGACAGCGCGCACCTCGGCGACGAGATCGCCGCGCGCAAGAGCACGCTTGCGGGCTTTACCGCCGAGCGGGAGACGACCGAACGTGCGCTGGGCGACCTCGAGACGCTCGCCCAGCAGATGCGCGGCGACGAGGATGGACGCCGTGCGCTCATCGAGGACTACCGCGCGAAGATCAAGGCCGCAGAGGAGGAGATCGCGCAGCATGATGTGGTGACCGCTTCTCTGCGCGCCGACGCCGAGAAGCGCAGGGCGGAGCTGGCGGAGCTGGCGGAGGCCAAGCTGACGCTTGAGGGCGAGCGCAGCGCGAACGACCGCAGATACCGCGAGTGCAATGAGCTGCTCTCTCAGACACAGGCCGCCGCGGGCAGGCTCGAGCAGAAGCGCGTCACCGCCGCGATGGAGGAAAAGCAGATATTGGATAAGCTCTGGGAGAGCTACGAGCTGTCCCACTCCGCGGCACAGGAGCAGCGCATTGAACTGGAGAGCGTGCCGAAGGCGAGCCGCCGCATCAATGAATTGAAGCGCGAGATCAACGGCCTCGGCAATGTCAACGTCGGCGCCATCGAGGAATTCGACCGCGTGAACACGCGCTATACCTACCTCACCGGACAGCGTGACGATGTGGAAAAGGCCAAGGAGGAGCTGCTGGGCGTCATTGAGAACATCACGAGCGAGATGACGGTCATCTTCAAGGAGCAGTTCGCTCTCATCCGCGAGAGCTTTCAGGAGACCTTCCTCGAGCTCTTCGGCGGCGGCAAGGCCACGCTTGAGCTGGAGGACGAGAACGCCGTGCTCGACTGCGGCATCGAGATCAAGGTCCAGCCGCCGGGCAAGGCGCTCAAGACGCTCTCGCTGCTCTCGGGCGGCGAGAAGGCGTTCGTCGCCATCGCGCTCTACTTCGCCATTCTCAAGGTCCACCCCACGCCGTTCTGCGTGATGGACGAGATCGAGGCGGCGCTCGACGAGCCGAACGTCATCCGCGTGGCGCACTATATGCGCCGCATCTGCGACAAGACGCAGTTCATCGTCATCACCCACCGCCGCGGCACGATGGAGGCCGCCGACGTGCTCTACGGCGTGACGATGCAGGAGCGCGGCGTGAGCAAGGTGCTGACCATCAACATGAACGACATGGCGAAAGAACTGAACATCAAGGGGTAAGACGATGGGTATTTTTGCAAGGATCAAAAAGGCGTGGTACGACAGCATCATCTGGGAGACCATCGACGAGGATTTCTACGACGAGCTGGAGGAGAGCCTGATCATGGCAGACCTCGGCGCGGCGGTCGCGGCGGACGCCGTGAAGGAGCTGCGTAAGGTCGTATACGAAAAGAGCATTCAGCGCGGCGACGACGTCAAGCAGGCGCTGCGCGACATTCTGGAAAAGAAGCTCGAGGTCGGCGATACGAGCCTCGACCTCTCCACAACGCCGAGCGTCGTGCTCATCATCGGCGTGAACGGCGTGGGCAAGACCACGAGCATCGGCAAGCTCGCCAACCGCTACAAAAAGCAGGGTAAGCGCGTGCTGCTGTGCGCGGCGGATACCTTCCGTGCGGCGGCGGCGGACCAGCTCGAGATCTGGGCAGACCGCGCGGGCGTGGAGATCGTGCGCAGCCGCGAGGGCGCCGATCCCGGCGCGGTGCTGTTCGACTCGCTCGCCGCGGCAAAGGCGAGAAATGTGGACGTTGTGTTCTGCGATACGGCGGGCCGCCTGCACAACAAGGCGAACCTGATGCAGGAGCTCTCGAAGCTGCGCAAGATCATCGACCGTGAAACGCCGGACGCCGCCAAGGAGACGCTGCTCGTGCTCGACGCGACCACGGGGCAGAACGGCTTGCAGCAGGCGAAGGTGTTCCGCGAGACGGCGGGCCTGACCGGCATCATTCTCACGAAGCTGGACGGCACCGCCAAGGGCGGCATCTGCGTCGCCATCGCGCAGGAGCTCGGCGTGCCGGTGAAGTTCGTCGGCCTCGGCGAGGGCATCGACGATCTGCAGCCCTTTGACGCGAAGGAGTATGTCAACGCGCTCATCTGAGAGAGAAGCCGACAGGAGGAAAGCCGTATGGAGATCACGAATGTATGCCCCTATTGCGGAGGGGAAATGCGCGAGGGCGCGCTCCCCGCGTACAAGTACGCGCTTACATGGTGTCCGCGCAATGAGCAGGGCGGCATCGTGGAGGGGGAACCCGTTCGGCTGAGCAAGACGCCTGTACTCGGAGGCGTCTATGCACCCGCGCGTTACTGCGAGAGCTGCCGCGTGGTGATCGTTCCCGTGCCGGAGATCGAGAGCTTTGCGGACAAGGCCGGCAAATGGCTGGATAAAACACTCGGCTCGCTCGGCGACAGGATAGACCTTGCGGCGGAGCGCCGCGAGGCGGAAAAGGCCGCGCGGGAGAGAGAAGAAAAACGGAACAAGGACCCGTGGGAGGTATAGCATGAAGCTGGTATTGGCAACACAGAACCCTAAGAAATTAAAGGAAATGAACGAGATCCTCCGCCATCTCGGCGTGGAGGTCGTGAGCGAGGCGGAGCTGGGCGTGAGGATCGAGGTCGAGGAGACCGGCGAGACCTTCACCGACAATGCCCGCCTGAAAGCGACGGCGGTGATGCAGGCGACCGGCCTGCCCGCCGTGGCGGACGACTCCGGCCTCTGTGTGGACGCGCTCAACGGCGGCCCCGGCGTGTACAGCGCGCGCTTCGGCGGCGAGGGACTGGATGACAAGGGCCGCTACACGCTGCTCCTCGAGATGCTGCGCGGGCAGACCGACCGCGCCGCGCACTTCCACACCTCCATCGTCTGTGCGTTCCCGAACGGCGACGAGCTGGTGTGCGAGGGTGAGTGCCCGGGCACCATCGCGTTCGCGCCGATGGGCGAGGGCGGCTTCGGCTACGACCCCGTATTCTTTGTGCCTGAGCTGCGCAAGACCTTCGGCCAGCTCACGGCGGAGGAAAAGGCGTCCGTCTCGCATCGCGGGAAAGCGCTGCGCGCCTTTGCCGCGGCACTCGACGACTATCTGAAAGGAAACGAATAAATGGAACTGACCGGAAAGCAGCGCGCCCAGCTGCGCGCCATGGCGAATGAGCTGGAGCCCATCGTCCACATCGGCAAGGACGGCATCGGCGAGAATCTCGTCAAGCAGGCGAACGACGCGCTTGAGGCACGCGAGCTCATCAAGTGCCGCGTGCTCGACAACAGTATGCTCACCGCGCGCGAGGCGTGCGACGAGCTCAGCCGCCTCACCCGCTCCGAGCAGGTGCAGGTCATCGGCACGAAATTCGTGCTCTATCGCGAGACGCACGCCAAGCCCAAGGAAAAGCGCATCGCGCTCGTGAAGGATAAGAAGAAAAAGACCGTCTGAACAGGACGATAAAGAGGGATTTTCATTGAAGATCGGAATTTACGGCGGCAGCTTCAACCCGCCGCATCTGGGGCACCAGAACGCCGCCGTCGAGGCGGCGGAGAAGTGCGCGCTGGATAAGCTCCTGCTCATTCCGGCGGGCATCCCGCCGCACAAGGTGATGGAGCAGGGAAGTCCCGCGAACGAGCACCGTCTCGCCATGACGCGGCTCATGGGCGGACAGGCCGCGCTTCAAAGCGGCGTCGAGGTCGAGGTGCTCGACCTCGAGATGGCGCGCGAGGGCAAGAGCTATACCGTCGATACACTCCGCGCCCTGCGTCGGCAGTACCCCAACGACGAGCTGCTGCTCTTTATGGGGACGGATATGTTCTTCTCCTTTGAGAGCTGGCGCGCACCGGAGGAGATCGCAAAGCTCGCGAAAGTTGTTGCTTTCTACCGCAACGCGGATGACACCGCCGCGGCCTTTGCCGCGCAGGCGGAAAGACTCCGTGCGCGCTTCGGCGGCAGCTTTGAAGCGCTCGCGCTCGACCGCGTGATCGAGGTTTCCTCGACCGCGCTGCGCGCGGGCATGGCAAGCGGCACGAGCGAAGCGATGCTCGAGCCGCAGGTCTACGGCTATATCCTGCGCGAGCATTTATACGGAACAAATCTTGATCTCAAGCGTCTAACGGTACAGCAGCTCCGCCCCATCGCGCTGAGCTATCTCAAGGCGAAGCGCCGCGCCCATGTGCTCGGCACGGCGGCGACGGCGGTGAAGCTGGCGGAGAAATACGGCGCGGACGTTCACCGTGCGGAGGTCGCGGGACTGCTGCACGACTGCACGAAAAAGCTCTCGATGCCGGAGCAGCTCGCGCTGTGCGAGAAGTACGGCATCGCGCTCGATGAGCTGGAGAAAAAGGCGCTCAAGCTGCTCCACGCCAAGACCGGCGCGGCGCTCGCGCGGGACGTGTTCGGCGTGGACGATGAAATTTACAATGCGATCCTCTGGCACACGACCGGAAAGCCGGACATGACGGTGCTGGAAAAGGTCATCTACCTCGCGGACTTTATCGAGCCGACGCGCGATTTTCCGGGCGTGGACGCGTTGCGGAGGACCGTGTGGGAGGATCTGGACCGCGGGCTTCTGATGGGCCTTGAAATGACGGTCGAGGAAATGGAGGAGATGGGGAACCCCATCCACGTCAACACCCTGGCGGCACGTGATTATCTGAAAGGAAAGACAAATGAAGGGAAAGCGGGAAGCGGACAACAACTTTAACTTCAAATCGGAAAAGCTCGACGAGCTGCGCTCCCGCGTGGACGCGGCCTTCGACGAGCACGGCGACGAGGCGTGGGAGCAGATCAAGGGCATTTTCACCCACCCCAAAAGACTGCTCGTCGCCGCGCTGGCGGCGGTGCTGCTCGTCGGCGTGATCACCGTCGGCGGCTATCTGCTGAAGATCCGTGCGCCGGAGCTGCCGAACCGGGACGGCGACACGCAGGATCCCGGTCAGACCGACGTCGATCTGGATTACGGCGACGGTGTGCGTCCGCGCGTGAGCGGCGAGCGGAAAAGCAAGGACTTCTACACGGTCCTTGTGCTCGGCCGCGACACGGGCGGAGGCGGCAACACCGACACGATGCTGCTCGCGAGCTACGACGTGACGAACCAGAAGGCGACGGTCATGTCCATCCCGCGCGACACGATGGTGAACGTCCCATGGGATGTGAAGAAGATCAACTCCGTCTATAACTACTACGGCGGGGGCGATAAGGGCATCAAGGCGCTCTATAAGGAGATCTCCCAGCTCGTCGGCTTCGAGCCGGACTATCAGGTGGTCGTGGAGTGGGAGGCCGTCGGCGCGATCGTGGAGGCCATCGGCGGCGTGTACTTCGACGTGCCCTACAACATGGACTACCATGACCAATATCAGGATCTTGTCATCGAGCAGGAAAAGGGCTACCGCAAGCTCAACGGCGACGACGCCATGCAGGTCATCCGCTGGCGCAAGAACGACTCCAACAGCCCCTACGGAAACCCGCAGATCGGCGACAGCGGGCGTATGCAGATCCAGCAGGATTTCCTCAAGGCAGTCATCAAGCAGCTTCTGCAGCTCAAGAACATGGCCAACCCCGGTAAGCTCGCCGAGGTGTTCCAGGAGAATGTGGAGACTGACCTCTCCTTTGAAAACATCCTCTGGTTCGGCAAGCGGGCGGTGTTCGGCGGCCTTTCGCTGGAGGACGTGAGCTTCATGACCATGCCGTGGACGGGCGTATACGTTTACAGCCGCACGCTCAGCGCCGAGTACGGCAGGACGATGAAGCTCGACTATGTGGTGCCGCAGGCCAACGCGCTGCTGGATCTGGTGAACGATTCCCTCAGTCCGTTCACGGAAAAATTCACGCTGCGCGATCTGGATATCATGTCCGTCAACGCGGACGGCTCGCTCGCCTCCTCCACCGGACGGGTGGAGGACAGCAAGGCGGCGGCCGCGCCGCCGGTGTTCGTTGATCCGTACACGGGAAGGATCGCGAACAGCTCGGAGAGCACGGGCGGCGAAACGGAAGAAAACGATCCGCCGGCAGAGGTGACCTCGGGGAGCCTGACGGTCATCGGCGAGGCGACGGGAAACGAATAAATCGGAAAGGGAAAAGAGAATGGTAAACGCAAAGGAAATGGCGCTTGCGGCCGCCAAGGCGCTCGACAGCAAGAAGGGCCGCGACATCAAGGTGCTGGAGATCGACAAGATCACCACGCTGGCGGATTATTTTGTCATCTGCTCCGGCGGCAGCAACACGCAGATCAACGCGCTGTGCGACGAGGTGGAAAAGGAGCTGGATCAGCTCGGCGAGCAGCCCATTCACCGCGAGGGCTATCGCGGCGGCACCTGGGTGCTGCTGGACTACGGCTGCGTGGCGATCCATGTGTTCAACGAGGAGGCCCGCGCGTTCTACGGGCTGGAGCGTCTGTGGAGCGACGGCCACGCGCTGGACCTCACCGGCGTGCTGACGCCGGACGCGGCAAAATAAAAGCGTAATAGAAGCGACTATGGAAATACAGAAGGAGAAAGTCATGAAGTACGATTTCGCAGCCATTGAGAAAAAATGGCAGGACAAGTGGGAGCAGGAAAAGCCCTACGCCGCCGTGACCGGCGACCCGAGACCGAAATTCTACGGGCTCATCGAGTTCCCGTACCCTTCCGCCGCCGGATTGCACGTCGGCCATCCGCGCCCCTTTACGGCAATGGACATCATCTGCCGCAAGAAGCGGATGCAGGGCTACAACGTCCTCAATCCCATCGGCTTTGACGCCTTCGGTCTGCCGACCGAGAACTTTGCCATCAAGAACCATATCCATCCCGCCATCGTCACGCAGCAGAACATCAAGAACTTCACCCGCCAGCTCAAGATGCTCGGCTACGGCTTCGACTGGGACCGTGTGGTGGACACCACCGACCCCAATTACTACAAGTGGACGCAGTGGATCTTCCTGCAGATGTTCAAGCATGACCTGGCCTACAAGACCACCATGCCCGTCAACTGGTGCACGAGCTGCAAGTGCGTGCTGGCAAACGAGGAGGTCGTCGAGGGTGTTTGCGAGCGCTGCGGCAGCGAGGTCATCCGCAAGGAAAAGAGCCAGTGGATGCTGCGCATCACGAAGTACGCCGACCGCCTGATCGACGATCTGGACGATGTGGACTTCATCGAGCGCGTCAAGACCCAGCAGCGCAACTGGATCGGCCGCTCCACCGGTACGGAGGTCACCTTCAAGACCAATACCGAGGACGATATCACCGTCTATACCACCCGTGTGGATACGCTCTTCGGCGTGACCTACACGGTCATCTCTCCCGAGCACCCGCTGCTCAAGAAGTGGCAGCCCCTTATCAAGAACTGGGACGAGGTCGCCGCCTATCAGGAGGCCGCCGCCCGCAAGAGCGACTTCGAGCGCGGCGAGCTCAATAAGGACAAGACCGGCGTGCGCCTCGACGGCATCGAGGTCGTCAACCCCGCCAACGGCAAGGTCGTGCCGATGTTCGTCTCCGACTACGTTCTGATGGGCTACGGCACCGGCATCGTCATGGGCGTTCCGGGCCATGACCAGCGCGACTGGGACTTCGCCACCGCATTCCATATCCCCATCGTCGAGGTCGTCGAGGGCGGCGACATCACCAAGGAGGCCTTCACGCTCAAGGACGATACGGGCATCATGGTCAACTCCGGCTTCCTCAACGGTATGACCGTCAAGGAGGCTATCCCCGCGATGAAGCAGTATGCCATCGAGCAGGGCTGGGGCCATGAGAAGGTCAACTACAAGCTGCGTGACTGGGTGTTCTCCCGCCAGCGCTATTGGGGTGAGCCCATTCCTCTGGTCAACTGCCCGACGTGCGGCTGGGTGCCCGTTCCCGAGGAGGAGCTGCCGCTCGTTCTGCCGCAGGTCGAGAGCTACGAGCCGACCGACGACGGCGAGAGCCCCATCTCCAAGATGACCGACTGGGTCAACACCAAGTGCCCGAAGTGCGGCGGCCCCGCCAAGCGCGAGACCGACACCATGCCGCAGTGGGCGGGCTCGAGCTGGTACTTCCTGCGCTATATGGACCCGCACAACGACAAGGCGCTCGTCTCCCACGAGGCGGAGAATTACTGGGGCCCCGTGGACTGGTACAACGGCGGCATGGAGCATACCACGCTCCACCTGCTCTACTCCCGCTTCTGGCATAAGTTCCTGTACGACATCGGCGTCGTGCATACCAAGGAGCCCTACGCCAAGCGCACGAGCCACGGCATGATCCTCGGCCAGAACCCGCACTACGTCGGCAACGTCTCCACGCAGGAGGAGAAGGACGCGCTCATCGCCAAGTACGGCAATCAGGCGCTGCGTCCGGCGGTGAAGATGTCGAAGTCCCTCGGCAACGTCGTCAACCCCGACGATGTGGTCAAGGCCTACGGCGCGGACACCATGCGCCTTTATATCATGTTCATCGGCGACTTTGAAAAGGTTGCGACCTGGTCCGATGACGCGGTGAAGGGCTGCAAGCGCTTCCTCGACCGCGTGTGGAACCTCGCGGAGATGGCGACGGCGGACAAAGCCGTTTCCGAGAAGAACGAGCCCATCATCCACAAGACCATCAAGAAGGTCACGGACGACATCGACACGCTCAAGATGAACACCGCCATCGCCGCGCTCATGACGATGGTCAACGAGTTCTACGCCAACGGCCTCACCCGCGGCGATTTTGAGAAGCTGCTGCTCATGCTCTCACCCTTCGCGCCGCACATGGTCGAGGAGCTGTGGGAGCAGCTCGGCTGCGCCGCTGAGTACGGCAAGATGGCCATGCAGATGCCCTGGCCGGAGTACGACGAGAGCAAGACCGTCGCCGCCCACACCGAGATGGCGGTGCAGGTCAACGGCAAGCTCAAGGGCACCGTCACCGTGGCGATGGACAGTGAGCAGGATACCGTCGTCGAGGCCGCCCGTCAGGTCGAGAAGATCGCCAAGGCGCTCGATGGGATGCAGATCGTCAAGGTCATTTTCGTCAAGAATAAGCTCATCAACCTGATCGTCAAGCCGCAGTGAGCGAATTTCTGCGAAAAAACGAAAAAGGATATTGACAAGCCGGCGGTTTTTCAATATAATACCCACGTTAGTCATGTCAATGACTCTTAAAGAGCACTCAGGAAATAGCCGGGTGCATCGGAGGGAGGGAAAACATAAATGTCCGAGGTCCATGTCAAGGAAGGCGAGAGCCTGGACAGCGCTCTGAAGAGATTCAAGAGAAGCTGCGCCAAGGCCGGCGTTCTGGCGGAGGTCCGCAAGCGCGAGTGCTATGAAAGCCCGAGTGTGAAGCGCCGCAAGAAGAGCGAGGCTGCCCGCAAGAACCGCAATAAGCGCTATTACTAAGATCATTCAAAAAAAGAAGCATCACAGTTGTGATGCTTCTTTTTTTGAGCTTGGTTTCAGCGCTTGTCGCTCACCGCTTCGCGCGCTGCAAGGTGTCGCTGCGGACGCGCAGGTCGTCCTGCGCGACGGATTCGTTTGGTTTCGCGCCGTGCGGCGCGAAATGACGCAGGTCGCTTGCTATCCTGCGCGGGGCGTGCTATACTCGTGCCAAAGGGAGTGGATACGATGAAGGAACACATTCTGGCCTTCGGCTGCGAGCCGATCGCGCCGCTGCTGACGCAGACCTTTGCACCGCGCAAAATGGCGGTGAAGGCCGTGCCGATCGAAGAGTATGCACAGACCATCGGCGCGCTGGCGGGTGCGGCGGGCTGTGTGCGCACAGAGGAGGTCTATGCTGGGCTGCCGCTGGGCAAGCCGATGCTCGTGTTCTGCGGCTTCTACGGCGACCGCATGAATCACGCGCTGAATGCCATGCGCCGCACCGGACTGCGCATTCCGTATAAGGCGATGCTGACCGCGGCGAACCGCGGCTGGAGGCCCGCGGAGCTGTTCGCGGAGCTTCAGAAGGAGCACGCGGCGATGACCGCTAAGCGTTGAGCAGCTCCGGCAGGAGGTCGCTGACCTCGGGATACATGAGAAAGGCGGTCTCCATGCCGCGCTCACGTCCGAGCCGGAGCTTACATCGCAGCGTTTCGGCGGTGTCGAAGAGAACAAAATGCGCCCGGCCTTGCGCGGTGTAGCTGAAATAATTCGCGCACAGCTCCTCGGAGAAAAAGACCGCCGCGCCGCAGCGCTCCCGCCGTGCGGATAGCTCCTCCGGTGTGAGCGGCGTTCCCTCGCCGCTGCGGCAGGGGAGAACGAAGTCCATCGCAAGACGCTGACAGTCGAGTGCGACGCGCTGCGTGCCGTAGCGCGCGGCGGCGTCCGAGAGCCGTTCACGCAGCGTCCCGCCGGAGAGCGCGGTGCAGACGAGGACGCTCGCCTCCGGCACGGCAAAGCGCTCTGGCACATAGAGCCGCCGTCCGCTCTGCGCGAGCATCGCGCCGAGCCGCGAGAGAAAGGGAAGACGATCCTCCCGCGCGCCTCCCTCAAAGTCCGCGAGCACGCCGCCGAAGCGGCGCGTATGGCACTCGCCGAGGATGGCGCGGCAGAGCATGGGCAGCTCCGGCAGAGGACCGTTGCAGCGGTCGGAGAGACCGAGCAGGCCGCCCTGCGCTCCGCGCGGAAGCTCGCTGCGCAGCAGCCGCCCGCCGTCGCCGACGGCGTAGGCGATGTGGACGAGCGGCACACGGTAGCCGCGGCAGCTTGCGGCCTCCGCCGGCGTGACCGCGAGAAAGACAGACACAGGCGATACCCCCTTGCAGAAAACGGGAAAAATTGGTAGACTACCAATATAGATATGCACCCGGAAAGGAAACCATGCCGATGTTCCTGACACCTCATTGGGTTTTTGACGATTATACCGCCGTGACGCCGGACTTCCTGCGCGTGCATGGCGTGACGCTGCTGCTCACCGACCTCGACTATACGCTCGCGCCCAAGTCCGTCCGCGAGCCGGACGACGCGGTGCGCGCGTGGCTCGCCGCGCTGGCGGCAGCGGGCGTCACCGTCGCCGTTTTGTCGAACAACCGCAGCCCGCGGCGCGTGCAGCGCTTCTGTGCGGGGCTGGGCATCGACTTCGTGGGCCACGCGCAAAAGCCCTCGCGAAAGGGCTACCGCCGCGCGCTGGAGAAGTTCAAAACGCCGCAGGAGCATACGGCGATGCTCGGCGACAAGCTGCTCACGGATATCCTCGGTGCAAAGCGCAGCGGTGTGCTGGCGCTGATGGTGGAGCCGAAGGGCGGCGCGCGCGGTCCGTGGCAGAAGGTGCTCCATGCCCTGCAGGAGCCGTTCAAGCGCGCGAGCGCACACGACGAGCGCACGGCGCGGCAATAATTTTGCAAAATTTGGCGCAAGATAGAGAAAACTACTTGCAATGAGGCCCTATATGCGGTAAAATACCATAGGTTAAAAACCGATACTTTATGAATTTGAGGAAGTCCGTAGTGATTTCCTCGGGAATATGGAGGAAAAAACTATGGCAACCATTACAGCCGGTGATTTCAGAAACGGCAAGACCTTTGAGATGGACGGCAAGGTCTATCAGGTCGTCGAGTTCCAGCACGTCAAGCCCGGCAAGGGCGCGGCGTTCGTCCGCACCAAGATGCGCAACGTCGAGACCGGCGCGGTCACCGAGACCTCTTTCAACCCCACCGCGAAGTTTGACGAGGCGTTCGTGGAGCGCAAGGACATGGAGTACAGCTACAACGACGGCGATCTCTACTACTTCATGGATCAGGAGACCTACGATATGGTCCCCCTGAACCGCGAGCTGCTCGGCGATGCGTTCCGCTTCGTCAAGGAGAACACCATGTGCAAGGTTCTGTCCGTCAAGGGCCGCGTGTTCGGCATCGAGCCGCCCAACTTCGTTGAGCTGGTCGTTACCAAGTCCGAGCCGGGCGCCAAGGGCGACACCGCCACCAACGTGACCAAGCCCGCCATCGTCGAGACCGGCGCCGAGATCAAGGTCCCCCTGTTCATCAACGAGGGCGACAAGATCCAGATCGACACCCGCACCGGCGAGTACATGGGCCGCGCCAAGTAAAAAACAAGTCAGCAGGAAACCGTTTGATCTGATCTGAAAGGAGAAGCATTATGGGTATTTCTGAAAAGATCGCTTATCTCAAGGGCCTGATGGAAGGCATGAACGTGGATACGGAGTCCAACGAGGGCAAGCTCTTTGCCGCCGTCGTGGACGTGCTCGATGAGATCGCCCTCGAGGTCGAGGACCTGACCGACGAGGTCATGGAGCTCGGCGACGGGCTGGATGTCATCAGCGACGACCTCTCCGATGTGGAGGACATCGTCTACGACGAGTGGGACGATGACGATGACGATGATGACGAGGAAGACGAGGAAGAGGAGTGCTACGCCACCACCTGCCCCGAGTGCGAGGAGGAGATCTTCTTCGACGACACCATGCTCGAGGACGGCGAGATCATCTGCCCGAACTGCGGCGCGAAGCTGGAGTTCGACCTCTCCGATCTGGCCGACGCCGCGGACGAGGATAAGGACGAGGAGTAAAACCGCAAAACGAAACGCGCAGCCCTTCGGCTGCGCGTTTTTTTTATGCTTTTTTCAGAACGGTCGCTTGGCGACCTCGACGATCGTATCCAGCATCCCCTGAATCTGCGGGGTGAGAACCTTGTTCTTGTGATAGATGACCTGGCGGAACTGCGACATTTTGCAGTCCTCGACGCGCACCGCAGCAAGGCTCTTTTCGTGGATGCTCTTTTTCACGGTGTAGAGCGGCAGGACGGTCATGTACGCGGGATTCTCATACAGCAGGCGCAGGGCGAGCACGTCGTCCTCCAGCTCGAGGAAGGGACGGATCTCCAGACCCTGACGGGCCAGCTCGGTGTCGAACAGGTCGCGGTAGGCGTTCGTGCGGTTCATCAGGATAAAGGGATGGTCGACCAGCTCGGCCAGACGGACGCTCTCGCGTGCGGCGAGCGGGTTATCGCGGTTTGTGACCACCACGACCTCCTCCTCGGCCTCAAAGACCTTGACGAACTGCGGGTCGAGCACCTGAGAATCGAGCGTGTAAATGAGGTCGAGCTCGTTTTTGAGCAGCTTGTCCTTGAGCGAGGCGACCATGTCGGCGTGCAGGCGCATCATCACATGGGGAAAGCGTTGGCGGAAGGCCGGGACAATGTCGGAGAACGACGCGGTCATAAGGGAATTGAGTGTGCCGACCTGCACCATGCCCGTCAGCTCCGTTTCCTCGGAGGCAAAGACCTGCGCGCGGGCGACGGCGCTGACGATATCGCGGGCATAGGAGATGAAGTTCTTGCCGTACTGCGTGATGGAGACGTTCTTCCCGATGCGGTCGAACAGACGCACACCCAGCTCGCGCTCAAGCTGCTGGATCTGCACGGTGACGGCGGACTGGGAATAGTCCAGCGCCTCGGCAGCCTTGGAGAAGCTGTTGAGCTCAGTGACCTTCAGAAATGTGACAAGATTGCGGATCTCCATGTGCGTGTATCTCCGATTTCAAAAAATTTAAATGATTCTTCAAATATACTAATAAAAAGAATGAATGTTGTCAAGACCATTCCGAAAAGAAAAAAGGGCTTCTGCCCTTTTTTCTTACTGCTTGGAGGAGAGATAGTAGTCGCTCTCGCCGGGATGGTAGAACGGACAGGCGGGGTAGTCCCCACGCAGGAATTGGGCCATTTCGTCCTCGTCCAGCTCGGCGCCCTGCTCGCAGGTGTAGCAGCCGTACTCCTCGTCGTAGACGTAGTTCATGCAGTCCTCGCAGCGGCTCTGCTTCGCCATCGCGCGCCCTCCTCAGTCCTTGTACTCGATGTGCAGCAACTCGTGCACGCGGTCGGCGAGACCGTTTGCGTACATAGCGTCGATGACCGGGTTGCGCTCGCTGCGCTTGAACATGGCGCTGCGGTCGATCTCGTAGAGCCCCTGCGCGCGCTGGAGCTTTTTCGCCATCAGGGCGTAGGGCTGGCCCGCGCCGCCGACGCAGCCGGTGCGGCAGGACATGACCTCGACGAGGTCCGCCTGCACCTCGCCGCTCTGGATCTGGTCGAGCAGCTTCGCGGCGCTGCCGAGTCCGTGGACGATGGCGGCGCGCACCTTGCGGCCGTTGATCGTGACCTCGGCAAAGCGGACGGCGTCCGTGCCGCGGAGGCCGCTGTGCTCGATGGTGCGCAGGGCGTTCTTGCTCTTGTCGGGGGTGCAGCAGCGGATGACCGCCTCAGCCACGCCGCCGCTTGTGCCGAAGATCTCCGCCGCGCCGGAGCCCATGCCGTAGGGCAGGTCGGGGGATTCCTTCTCCAGCATCTGGAAGCGGATGCCGGACTCCTTCATCATCTGCACGACCTCCTGCGTGGTGAGCACAAGGTCGACGTAGGGGACGCCATAGGCGTCGCGGAACTCCTCGCGCCGCGCCTCCATCTTCTTGGCGGTGCAGGGCATGATGGCGATGTGGAAGGTCGTGCGGCCGTCCTCGGCGTCCTTCTTGCGGTAGTTTTCCTTGAGCACGGACGCGAACATCTGCATGGGGGAGCGGGCGGTGGAGAGATTCTTCAGAAATTCGGGCCGCTCGTTTTCCACATACTTCACCCACGCGGGGCAGCAGGAGGTCATCAGCGGCAGGTTCTCGCCGGTCTCGAGCCGGCGCAGGAACTCGGCGGATTCCTCGCGCACGGTGAGATCCGCGCCGAAGATGGTGTCATACACCTCGTCCGCGCCCATGATTTTGAGCGCGGTGACGAGCTTATCGAGCACGTTTTCGCCCGCGGGGAGGCCGTAGGCCTCGCCGATGGCGACGCGCACGGCAGGCGCGATCTGAATGACGACGCGCTTTTGCGGGTCCTGCAGGGCTTTCCACGCGGGGCCGATGTCGTTCTTGATGGTGATGGCGCCGGTGGTACACACGGCGGAGCATTGTCCGCAGCTGACGCAGTGTGTCTCGCTCAAGGGCTTATTGTCCGTCGTGGCGATGTGCAGGCTTGGGCCGCGGCCGGCAAAGTGCAGATTGCTGACGCCCTGCACCTCGTGGCAGACGCGCACACAGTCGCCGCAGAGGATGCACTTGTTGAGGTCCATCGTAACGGCGGGACTGGAGAAGTCCATCTTGACGTGCTCGCGCGTATCGTCGAAGCGGACGTGGTGGATGCCGAAGCGGACCGCCATCTCCTGCAAACGGCAGGCGCGGTTCTTCTCGCAGGTGGTGCAGTCGCGGCAATGCGCGGAGAGCAGCAACTCGATGATCATGCGGCGATACTTGAGCAGCCGCGCCGTGTTGGTGCGGATGTGCAGCTCGTTTTTCGGCGGCATGGTGCAGGCCGCGTCGATCTTTCCGGTGCCCTCCTCCTCGACCATGCACATACGGCACGCGCCGTAAACGGACAGATCGGAATGGAAGCAGAAGTTGGGGATCTCAACGCCAGCCTTGCGGCAGACCTCGAGCACGTTGGGTTCGTTGTCATATTCCACGCGGATGTTGTCCACGTACATAACGCCCTTAGACATCGAGCTCCACCTCCTTGATCGCGTCGAAGGGGCAAGCCTCGATGCAGGTATAGCATTTCACGCACTTTTCCGGGTCGATCGAAAACGGCGAGCGGACGACGCCGGTGATGGCGTTCGCGTGGCAGTTGCGCGCGCACTTGCTGCACCCGCGGCAGATGGCGGGGTCCACGACCAGACCGATGCGGTTGTAGGGCAGATCGCCCGGCTGGATGGGATAGCGGTGGTCGCTTTCGCACAGCGCGCAGCGACCGGCCAGGTGGCCGCGAAACTCCTCGGGGAAGTATTTCACGGCGCTTTGCAGCGTCGAGAACGAGCCGCGCCCGAGGTTGCAGAAGGCGGTGACGGAGATCATCTCGCCGAGGTCCATGAGCAGGGAGAAGTCCTCCTCGCTCAGCCGGTAATTGCGCAGCGCCCACAAAAGCTCGTTCATGCGCTTGGTGCCCTCGCGGCAGGAAACGCACTTGCCGCAGAACTCCGTCTGCGTATACTGCATGAAGCGGCAGGCGACGTCCACCATGCAGCGGTCCTCGTCGAGGACGGTGATGACGCTGTCGCCGCGGCGGATGCCGTAGGGCTTGAGCTGCTGGAAATGCAGCGGCAGGTCAAGCTGCTCGGCGGAAAGAAGTCCGCCGCTGGGGCCGCCGATCTGCACGGCCTTGCACCTTTTTCCGTTCACCATGCCGCCGCCGAGCTGTTCCACGACCTCGCGCAGCGTGGTCGATTCCTCGGGGATGTCCACATGACCGGGGCAGTTGATGTCGCCCTTGAGCATAAAAATTCTTGCCATTCGATCCACTCACTTTTTCTTGCGTTTGGGTATAATACACAACAATATAACACTCTATCACTATACGGAAAAAATGTAAAGAGAAGCATTCATAAATAATCTGAATAGGTCGAAAACCGTGACGAAAACGGCATAAAGACCGACCGGAGAAGCGCCCCGCAAAGCTCTTAACGCCGTGCAGGAGCCGGCGCGGCAGGACAAAAGACAAAGAAAGCGGGGGACGCGCAGCGTCCCCCGCTTTTCAGATCAGCTCTGTTTCCTCGTCGTCCAGCAGCTGCATCACCGATACCTCGTAGGCAGTGCGCTCCTCGCTGCCCGCGTCGGTCTGCTTGATGTAGGTGCGGCTCTGCACGCGGCCCTCAAGCGTCAGGCGGTCGCCCACCTGCATTTCTGCGATCTTGGCGGCGACCTTTCCCCACGCGATGCAGGGCAGATAGTCCGCGCGCCCGTAGCGGCGGTTGACCGCCAGGATCATATCGCAGATGCTGCGCCCCAGCGGCGTGCGCCGCAGCGTCGGCTGCTTGCACAGCACGCCCGCGAGCAGGATGCGGTTGAAGTGCCCGCCGTCGCACGGCTCGATGGACTGGGCAAAGGTGGAGATGACCAGACGGCTGCCGTGCCCGCTGCGGTTGTTGAACGAGCGGAGCTGTCCGGTCACGCGCAGGGGCGTGCCCTCTGCAATGTCGATGCCCTCCAGCAGAGCGGAGGGGGCAAGGATGAGAGGCAGGTCACTCTGCCCGGACAGGCGCTCCACACGCAGCGGAAAGCGGTAGAAGCTCTCGCCGTGATTCTCGTGCGAAAAGGAGGGAGCCGCGCCGGCTGTGCCCCAAAGCTCCACATAGTTCTGACTTTTTTCCATAGCGTACACCTCAAAGTATGTTGTTGGTGCAGTCTATGAAAGGAGCCGCGCGAGTATGACAAAAGGGAAGCCCATGCGGGCTTCCCTTTGCTGCGATTGGAGAGAGGAGCTTACATCTTGGAGATGATGTCCACGATCTCCGCGCCGATGCGCTTCTGAGCCTCGACGGTGGCGGCGCCGATGTGCGGCGTGCAGGAGACCATCGGGTGAGAGTAGAGCGCCTTGTTGGTGGCGGGCTCGTCGGCGTACACGTCCAGACCGGCGGCGCGGACCTTGCCGCTCTCCAGACCGGCGAGCAGGGCGGCCTCGTCGACGTTGGTGCCGCGGGAGGTGTTGATGATGACGACGCCGTCCTTCATCTTGGCAATGCGCTCGGCATTGATGAGCGCGCCGCCGTCGACCGCGGGAGCGTGGACGGAGATGAAGTCAGCCTTCGCCAGCAGCTCGTCCATCTCAACGTAGGGGATGCCCAGCTGCTCCTCGATGCCGGGGATGTGGAAAATATCGAAGGCGATGACGTTCATGCCGATGGCCTTGGCCATCACGCCGAGCTTCTGGCCGATGCGGCCGAAGCCGACCACGCCGAGGGTCTTGCCGCACAGCTCGATGCCCTTGCCGTAGGCCTTCTTTTCCCACTGGCCGTTGCGCATGGTGTAGCCGGCGTGGGAGATGTAGCGTGCGCAGGAGAACATATGCGCCATCGCCAGCTCGGCGACGGACTCGGAGGAAGCGCGCGGGGTGTTCTTCACGTCGATGCCGGCGGCCTTGGCGTAATCGACGTCGATGTTGTCAACGCCCACGCCGCCGCGGATGATGAGCTTGAGATTGCTGCCCTTGGCCTCGTCGATCTGTGCGGCGCGGACCTTGGTCTTGGAGCGGACGACGACTGCGTCAAACTCACGCAGGGCAGCGCCCAGCTGATCCGGCTCATAGAACTGCTCGACGACCTCGTGGCCTGCCTCGCGCAGCTGCGCCATGGCGGTCTTGTCCATTCCATCAGTTACGAGAATACGCATGATAAAATCTCCTTATAATTTGTTCTGTAAAACAAGGCGCGACCTGCGCCGCGCCTTGTAAGGTTTTTTATTTGCCGTAGTTGGCTTCGAAGTTCTTGAGGAACTCGACGAGAGCTTCCACGCCTTCCTTCGGCATGGCGTTGTAGATGGAAGCGCGCAGGCCGCCGACGGACTTGTGGCCCTTGAGGTTGTCATAGCCGGCTGCCTTGGTAGCGGCGACGACTTCCTTGTCGAGATCGGCGGAGCCGGTCACGAACGGGATATTCATGAGGGAGCGGAACTCGGGCTCGACGGTGCCCTTGAACATCTTGGAGGAATCCAGGAAGTCATAGAAGACCTTCGCCTTGTCGAGATTGCGCTTGTGCATTTCCTCGAGACCACCGATGCTCTTCAGGTACTTGAAGACCTTGCCGCAGCAGTAGATCGCCCAGCAGTTCGGGGTGTTGTACATGGAGCCTGCGCCCGCGTGCGTGCTGTACTGCAGGTAGATGGGCAGATCCGTCAGATCGTCGCGGATGAGGTCTTCGCGGATGATGCAGACGACCATGCCGGCCGGGCCGACGTTCTTCTGCACGCCTGCGTAGATCATGCCGTAGTCAGAGACGTTGCAGGGCTTGGACAGGAACATGGAGGACTGGTCGGAGACGAGGACGTGGCCCTTGGTGTTGGGCAGCTTGTTCCACGTGACGCCGTGGATGGTCTCGTTCTCGCAGATGTAGACGTAGTCGGTATCCTCGGGGATGTCGAGGTCGGAGCAATCGGGGATGTAGCTGTAGTTCTTGTCCTTGGAGGAAGCGGCGACGATGACTTCGCCGTACTTCTTGGCCTCA